>Ga0247669_1000012_pt1 | contig 227811 bp, 182 predicted proteins | sample CNK10_metaG_FD_182734 | JGI IMG/M metagenome (GOLD analysis project Ga0247669, IMG submission 182734) | Soil microbial communities from Purdue University Martell Research Forest, Indiana, United States - CNK10 | ecosystem: Environmental > Terrestrial > Soil > Temperate forest > Bulk soil... | reverse complement strand
GTGCCGGCGCCGCTGGAGGTGTAGACGAGGAGGTCGCCGAAGCGTTTGAGGCCATAGGTATAGGCGCCGAAGATGCGCGAGGTGAGCCAGGTGAACGGAAAGATTTGTCCTCCGTGTGTATGGCCCGAGAGTTGGAGTGAAATGCCTTGCTGCTCTGGAATGGGCAGGCTGTGCGGGACGTGGGAAAGCAGGACGCTGGCGCGCGAGCGGTCAAGATCTGCGTTGGCGAGGATGGAGCGGAAGCGCTCGGGATTCGCGGAGTCGTGGTAGGGGACGCCGAGGACCTGCAGGCCGTCAAGATTTACGGTTTCGTTGTTGAGGACGCGGATGCCGGAGTTGCGGATGGCGGTGAGATAGCCCTTCGAATCGGAAAATTCATCGTGATTGCCGGTGACGAAGTAAGAGCCGAATTTTGGCGAAAGCTGGCGCCAGGGAGAGACGAGGCGAGGCGCGTCGACGTGGGTGCCGTCGAACATATCGCCGCTGATGAAGACGACATCGGCGCGAAGCTGGCGCAGCGTGGTGACGATGCGCGAGATGAAATTGCGGCCCTTGATGTGGCCGAGATGCGTGTCGGTGACGAGGGCGGCGACGCGTCCGCGCCAGGAAGCGGGAAGGCCTGGGAGTTTTACGGTGACGCGCTTGATGCGGAGATTGGCAGCGTTGGCAAGGCCGTAGAGCGTGGCGAAAACGGCCAGGCCGAAGAAGAAGCCTGCGATTCCAGTTTGGGTAAATGGGAGATTGAAAATAATTGTGGTCCCCATGGCAATCCAGGCGAGAGCGGCGGCCGCGAAGGCGAAATTCACGAAGCCGAGCCAGATGCTGGCGATGCCATAGTAGGCGCGGACAGGGCGATTGAAAAAGCGATGGGCCAGCAGGGAGCTGGTAAGGAAGCTGACGGATAGAACGGCGAAAGAGATCTGAAGAATTCGGAGCCAGGTGTGGCTCGGCGCGCCGGCGAGTGCGATCCAGGTTTCATAGATGAAGAGATGAACGAGTAAAAGAATGGTTTGAATGATCGAGATGGCTAGGGCGATTCGAGGGTTCAAGCGCGGACTCCCTGCCGGCGTAAGTTTGCCTGGCGTACATATTGGATGAATCAGAGGGGGAGTTGGGTATTTGGGGGGACCAGTGTCCGGCGGCCAGTGGGGGAGAAGAGTCGTCGCGTGTACCTGCGGTGAGCTAAAAATCTTAGGTTGAGGTTCTTCGGGCATCTCTGGTAGACACCACCGGAGTCCCAACGCCGGACCTCGTCGGATGCCTTCAGAATGACAAGATAAAACCAAGCGCCCAGCGAGGAATCGCTGTGCCACCTGGAGAGGGAAAGCCCAAGAGCACGGGCTGAAACCTGTACTACCAGGGCCACCCATCCCTCGTCAGGGCAAGCCTGAAGGTGGCCGCTACGCGTAGGAAAATTACTCCATGCGGTAATTGGGGGCTTCTTTGGTGATGACTACGTCGTGGACGTGGGATTCGCGGAGGCCGGCGGCGGTGATGCGCACGAATTTGCTTTTTTCGGCGAGTTCTTTCAGGGTGCGGGCGCCGACGTAGCCCATGCCGCTCTTGAGGCCGCCGACGAGTTGATCGGTGAGGCCGCCGAGGGGGCCTTTGTAAGCGACCCGGCCTTCGACGCCTTCGGGAACGGACTTGCCGCTCTCCGTGGAATCCTGGACGACGGAGTAACGATCCGAGCCCGCGTTCATGGCGCCGGTGGAGCCCATGCCGCGATAGGACTTGAAGGTGCGGCCCTGATAGAGAATCGTTTCACCAGGCGCTTCTTCGGTGCCGGCGAAGAGGCTGCCGATCATGACGCAGGAAGCACCGGCGGCGAGGGCTTTGGTGATGTCGCCGGAATATTTGATGCCACCATCGGCGATGATCGGAACATCGGTTCCTTTCGCGGCCTTGGCGGCTTCAACGATGGCAGTGATTTGCGGAACTCCGGCGCCGGTGACGATGCGCGTGGTGCAGATGGAGCCGGGGCCGATGCCGACTTTCAGGCCGTCGATGCCGAGAGCGATGAGATCCTTTGCGGCCTCGTAGGTGGCGACGTTGCCGGCGATGAGTTGCATTTCGGGCAAGCGGCGGCGGATGGCTTTGATGGCTTCCATGACCCGCTCGGTGTGGCCGTGAGCGGTGTCTATCGCCAGGACATCGGCTTTGGCCTTAGCCATTTCGACGGCGCGTTCGAGGAAATCGCCGGTGGCGCCAACGGCGGCGCCGACCGTTAGGCGGCCGTGATCGTCTTTCGCGGCGCGGGGATATTCGAGCTTTTTCTGGATGTCCTTTACCGTGATTAAGCCTTTGAGGTTGAAATCTTGATCAACCACGAGAAGTTTCTCGATGCGATGTTTCTGAAGAATTTTTTCCGCTTCTTCGAGAGTGGTGCCGACAGGAACAGTGACGAGATTGTCCTTGGTCATCACCTGGCCGACGAGTTGGGTGTGATTTTTTTCGAAGCGCAGGTCGCGGTTGGTGAGGATGCCGGTGAGGCGTGTGCCGCGAGTGACAGGGAGGCCGGAGATCCGGTACTTAGTCATGATTTCGAGGGCCTGGCGGAGGGTGATGTCCGGGGAAATGGTGACGGGGTCGACGATCATGCCGGACTCGGAGCGCTTGACGCGGTCAACTTCCTCGAACTGGCGGTCGATGGGGAAATTGCGGTGGATGATGCCGATGCCGCCCTGGCGGGCGATGCCGATGGCCAGGCGCGATTCGGTGACGGTGTCCATCGCTGCGGAGGCGAGAGGAATGTTGATCGCAAGCTTGCGAGTGAATTTCGTGGTGGGGTCGACTTCGGTCGGAAGGATGGAGGATTTGCCGGGGAGGAGCAGGACGTCGTCAAACGTCAGAGCTTCGGGAATCGGACCATCAATCATGGGCGCCTCTTGTATTTGAATTTGTTGCGGGACGCCCAGCGGAATGGAGCGAGAGGGCTGGCGGCCAGAAACAGCGCAGCCCAGCGGGTGGCCACTGGGCTGGAGGATGAATTCAACAGATCGAAAAATTGCATCACGGTGAAACTTCTATTTTAGAGGTGGAGGGGGCTTGGGTCAAGTAAGGCTGGAATTGCGCGGGGTTTCGTTCAATTTTTGTCGGCGGATTAAAGTTTTTTGTATGCGGCTTCGAGATAGCGTCCGATTTGCCCGGTGTGGGCCGGGCCGGTGGATTTCTGGATCATGCTGGGGGGTTATTTCGGAGAAGGCCCTGGCAATTCTTCCGCTGTACTTGCCTGTGAATCGAGTCTCGCCTACAGTCGGGGTATGGATGAAAAATTCAGGGAGTTTGAGCCGCATGGGTGGCTGCGGAACAGGCACCTGCAGACGATGGCGGGCGGGTTCCTGCGACGGAAGTTTGCTCTGCCGGAGGGCGTGGAGCGATTGTTTCGCGTGGACGCGGAGACGCAGTTGAAGGGGATTTGCCACTGGCAGGCGGGGAAGAGCGGCCAGGTGCCGGTGATTGTGATTGTGCACGGGTTGGAGGGGTCTTGCGATTCGAATTATGTATGGGGGATTGCGGATAAAGCGTGGGCGCGCGGATTTCATGCGATTCGGATGAACCAGAGGAATTGCGGCGGGACGGAACGGCTGACGCCGACTTTATATAACAGCGGGTTGAGCGGCGACTACCGCGCGATCCTTCTGGAATTGATGGCCGAGGGATTTACGCAGATTTATTTTGCCGGTTATTCGATGGGCGGAAACCTGGTGACGAAGATGGCCGGGGAGTGGGGAGCGGCGCCGCCCCCTGAATTGCACGGGGTGTGCGCGGTTTGTCCGGCGCTGGATTTGTCGGCTTGCGCGGATGCGCTGGAGGAGACTCAGAATTATTTATACCAGCGGCATTTTGTGAAGGGTTTGATGACGCGATATCAGAGGAAGGCGGAGCTCTTTCCGGAGAGATATTCGCGGAATGGATTTGGGCAGATTCGAACCGTGCGGGAGTTTGATGATGTGATTACGGCGCCGCAGTTCGGGTACAAGGATGCGGAGGACTATTACGAGCATGCAGGGGCGAAGAGCATAGTTGGAAAGGTTAGCGTGCCAATGCTGATGATTACGGCGAAAGATGATCCATTTGTGCCGTATGAGGCGTTTTTGCAGACGGATGTGGGGAAGAACGCGCGGGTGAGGTTTGTGACGCCGGAGCATGGGGGACATTGCGGATTTATTTCGCGGTGGCAGGGTAAGGAGAGGTTTTGGGCGGAAGCACGAATCGTCGAGTTTGTGGAGAAATCGGTGCGGTAAGAGCGAAGAAGGATTTTAACGCAGAGTTCGCAGAGATTAGCAGAAGTCGCGGAGACTGCTCGACGGGGTGCGACCGTCTTAGCCCAGGGGTTTCTCGAGAGAGACTTGGAAGCCGGGCGTGAGGAGTTGGGCGGGGCCATCGGCGGTGATGGCCATCAGGTCTTCGCAGCGAACGCCGAATTCGTTGGGGACGTAGATGCCAGGTTCGTCGGAGAAGGTCATGCCGGGCTCGAGGACGGTTCTGCTGGCGTCGACGAGATAAGGATGCTCGTGAATGTCGAGGCCGATGCCATGGCCGACGCGATGGGCGAAGAATTTGTAGCCGGGGCCGTAGCCGGCGGATGTAACGACGGCGCGGGCGGCGTCATCCACGGAGCCGGATAATTTCCCTGAACGGGCGGCGTCCAGAGCTGCGTCCTGCGCTTTGCGGACGGTTTCGAAGGCGCGCTGAATCTTATCGCTGGGCTTGCCGAATATCCCGGTGCGCGTGACGTCCGAGCAGTAGCCTTCGACGGTGCAGCCGTCATCAATCAACACGACGTCGCCTTCCTTTAGCGTGCGCGGCTGCTTGCTGCCGTGCGGCAGGGCGGCCGAGGGGCCGAAAAGAACGAGCGCGTCTCCCCGCAGATGCATTTTCGCGTAGCCGGCCACTACCATGTCGCTGACCTGCTCCTGCGTCATTCCTTCTTTCAGATTGGCAAATACGGCGCGGTACACGTCGCAGGTAGCTTCGCAGGCGAGGCGCATTAGTTCGAGTTCGTGGGAGGATTTGACGGCGCGGCACCCGATCGTAATGGGGTCGGCGGAGACTAGGTCGTAGGCCGGAGCGGCGGCGCGGAAATGATCGAAGAAGGTGAACGGGAGGCGCTCTTCGATGCCGATGCGGCCCGTGCGAAGGCCGCGGTCCGCGAGGGAAGAGGCGAGGAGTTGGGAAGGGCTTTCGTCTTCCTGCCAGGCGCGGACTTCGGCGGAATACAGGAGTGATTCGCGCATGCGGGATTCTTCGAACGCCGGTGAGATGAGGATGGGTTGGCCAGTGCGCGGGATGACGAGGGCCAAGAGGCGTTCGCTGAGCCACCAGCGGATGCCGCTGAAATAGAAGAGCGAGGTTCCGGGGCCGATGAGGATCGCGTCGAAGGCTGGATTTGATTTGGCCATCAGGGATTGTGCGTGGAGAAGGCGGGCGTGGAATTCGTCGGCGGTGATTGGACGGACGCGGTCGCCGAGTGGTTTGAGCGTGGAGAACGCGGGGGGAGTTTGTGTTTGCGGAAGCGGTGGAGCGAGAGCTGCCGCGGACGCAGCGGCGGTGGAATGGAGGAAATTGCGGCGAGATATGGGAGTCATGGAATAAGAGGATGAGAGAAGAGGAGGGAGAAGTAAAGGGGGAAGGAAGCAGGGAAGTTACATGCGTCGTCGGAGGTTTTGTGGGCAGGTTGAGATCGCAAAAGCGGGAGCTTTGCTCCCGCACTCAAAAAAAAGCCCCGAGGGTTGGCCTCGGGGCTTCGAGATGGAATTTTGGAGTTGGCGGTGAAGACTAATGTTGAGGTGGCGGGTCGGAGTTCGGTGGTTGAGATTGTGGCGCGTCCGCCGCGGGACTGGTTTCTTGCGGCCGCGCTGACTGACTTGCGATGGAGGACTTCCTAGGGAAGTAAGTTACGTTGACCGGATCGTGCAGAGTGAAGTCGAGCCGAGTTTCGGACGGGATTTTCACCTGCTGGCCGTGCGTTACGGCTTGCACGACGGTGCCTGCTCCCGCGCCTGCGCCCGCGCCGATTGCCGCGCCTTTGCCTCCTCCAGCAAGGCCGCCGATGATGGCGCCGAGCACAGCGCCTCCTCCAATCACTTCAGCGGAGCGCTTGCCACGCGAACCGCCTTTTTCCTGCACGTCGCTGCTGGCGATCTGATACGTCCTGCCTTGATAGGTGAAGCTGTCGAGCGAAACGGTGAGTTCGCTGCGGCCTTTGAATTTTCCGGCGGAGCTGGCGTCAACGATTTTCAGATTTACGTTGAGGCCTTTGGGAATCACGACACTGTCGCCGACAACGATCGGCGCATCGAGAGAGCCGCGAAAGGACTGGCCGGGGCGGTTAACGCTGGAGTCGATGGCATCGATGGTGCGAATCGTGACAATGGTGCCTTCGGGAATGGTGACTGTGACCGGTTGCGGCGGCGGAGGTGGGGGCGGCGGCGCGGGAGCGGAAGGCTTTTCCGGCGCCGGGTCATGCAGAGGCCCCGGGTTCGAATCGGGAGCTGGTGTGGGCGCCGGAGCCGGAGCGGGCGTTGGAGATGGCGCAGGCTTGCTCGGAGCGCGTGGCGGCTTCGGGGCACGCGCGGGCTTCGCAGGCGGAGGAGGCGGTGGATAATTCGCAGCCGTGGTCGCGGGCGGCGGAGGAGCCATGGTGGTTTGATCCACGACGGTCTTTACGCCCGGCGTCGTGGCGGCGATGTGTTGCGCCGCGAGGCGGGCCGCGTCATCGGGCACCTGGCCGATGAGCGTGACGATGCCGTCCTTGGCCGAGACGTCGACGGAGGCGGATTTCAGTAGTGGCTCCGAGTAAAGCTTAGCCTTGATGCTAGTGGTGACGGCGTCGTCGCTCGGCTTATTGCAGGCGAAGGTGAACAGGAGCAGGAGAGAAAGCGTCGAGCAGAGCATTTTTCGTCGAACCATGGAACCTCCCAGATCTTTAGACGCGAGAAGATATATGTACTGTTGCGCGAGCTCAGGCAATCCAGAGATCCGGTTGGATGCGATGCGACAGAGCCCAACCACAATCTTACCAAAATGAAATTTACGCGAAGAGAACCCGCAAGGCAACTTGAGAGAGGGGGACGGGATAGCGTTCATGTGCCTACCAAAAACTATAGAAAATACCTGGAACTGTAGGGAAAAAGAACTGTCGATGAAGAAAACTGCCGGTGAGTCTGTAAAATAAACAAACTTATAGACTTATTGGAATGATAAAAATAGAGCATTGTTTACTGTTTGGAAAAAAGATTGCAGGGATGTAGTCAACGGTTGCTTTGCATTGTTGTACCGATTCAACGAGCAGTAAAAACCCAGCTGGGCATTGGTGAATCCGGAGTTCGGATTAGCCGCGCACAGTTCTGCTTCCTGCATATTGCGGGCGTGTGTGTTTCTTTGGCTACGATTTAACCTCAGGAGGGCGTATGGAGCATAGCTACAAGGGATATAAGAACTTTCTAGCCGGATTGGGCGTGGTGGCACTGGTTGTAAGCCTACTGCTTGGCGGTATCGCACAATCACAGGTTATTAGCGGTGACGTCATCGGAACAGTCCTCGACAAAAGCGGAGCGGCAGTTCCCAGCGCTACCGTCACGGCGCTGAAGGTCGATACCGGAACCAAGTACACGAGTCCGGTCAACGGGGCGGGTGAATTTCGTTTCGGCAATTTGCCCCCGGGTCTGTACGATATTTCGGCAACGGCTCCGAGTTTTGCGACGACCACGGTCAACGGCTTTAAGGTGGACTTGAACCGGACGCTCACGCTGAATATCACTTTGGAGGTCAGGTCAGCGACTGCCACGATTGAAGTGATCGGATCTGCACCAATTTTGGACACATCGACCCCCACGATTTCAACGACCTTCGAACAGAAGCAGATGGATTTGCCGACGGTCAGCCAAGGCTCCGGTGTTCTGAACCTCTCGCTGTTGACGGCCGGTGTGGCGAACGGCGGGGCGTTGGGCGCGGGAACTGGTCCGGCGGTCGGCGGGCAGCGTCCACGTAACAACAACTTCACGGTCGAAGGCATCGATAACAACAGCAAGAGCGTGACCGGACCGCTCGTGCCGATTCCGAACGATTCGATTCAGGAATTCACGGTACTGCAGAACGTTTATTCGCCGGAGTTTGGCCACTCTGACGGCGGTCAATTCAATTACGTCCTGAAATCCGGAACGAATTCGATCCACGGCCTGGGATACGAATATATGCAGAACCGCAACATGAACGCCATGGATCAGACGGCCAAGAATGGCAAATTGACGGGAAACCCGCGCTTTGACGACAACCGCTTTGGCGGCAATATCGGCGGACCCATCCTGAAGAACAAGTTATTTTTCTTTGGCAGCGCCCAGTACAATCCACACGGCGCCGCAGCGGTGCCGGGCGCGCCGGTGTGCACACCGACAACGGCCGGATACGCAGCCATCGATACGGTTCCGGGAATATCAGCGACGAACCTGTCGGTGTTTAAGCAGTATGCCTCGGCTGCGCCTACGGGAGGTGACTGCCCAACGGCCCCCTTATCGGACCCACGAGATGGCACCGACAACACGGGTGGATTCATCTACATCCCGAACTCGGGTGCGCCGGGAGGGTACACGCCAATAGACGTCGGAATTTTGACGGTTGTCGGACCCAACTTTAACAACTCGAAAACTTGGCTCGTAAAGCTCGATTATGACATTTCGCCAAAGGACCAGATTCGCGGCGCCTATATTTCCAACGATTTAACGGCCATCGACATCACCCCGACATTGCCGGCATTTTATTTGACGAATCCGGCGAACACGAATCGGTTGGTCACGATCAACGAGTACCACACATTCAACTCATACTTGAGCAATGAATTCGGGCTCGGGTTCAACCGCACATACAGCTTGACCTCTTCGGGAAATTTCAACTTCCCCGGGCTTGAGAATACGGATGGCTCGCACAACTTTCCAAATCTGACGTTTGATGACCTCAACGCTCTTCAAATGGGTCCGGACCCGAATGGTCCACAGTACACCTACCAAAACGTATACTCACTGCGTGACAACTTTACGTGGGTTAAAGGTCGCCATACACTGAAGGTTGGTATTGAGGCGCGCAAATACATTTCGCCTCAGTCTTTTACACAACGCTCACGCGGCGATTATGAATACAGCTCCATCTCAAGCTACCTGCTGGATTTGAGTCCGGATGTGCTCGGTGAGCGCAGCTTGGGCAACCCCGTATACTATGGCGACCAGGTCGCGCTCTACTGGTTTGCAAATGACAGCTGGCGCATCCGCCCAAATCTCACCCTCAATTATGGTGTGCGCTACGAATACACGACTATCCCGTTTGGTGAACGCGCGCAAAAACTAAACGAGGCGGCAAGCGTTCCTGGGCTCATTAGCTTCGCTGAGCCGAAGGCTCCCAAGAACAATTGGGGTCCTCGCATCGGCATCGCCTATACACCTGGATCCAGCGGAAATACTTCGATCCGCGCAGGGTTTGCCGTCGCTTACGACGTGCTCTACGACAACATAGGAATATTGTCGTTGCCGCCCCAGTTGAGCGGGACTGTCGACGTGGATTTGAATAATCAAACGCCGAATTTTCTTGCGAATGGTGGAATCCCACCAACGTCTGGCGGGATCGTGACTTTTCCTGATGTTATAACGCAGCGGGAAAATACAGCGAACCAGGTTGTGGTCAACCAACTGGATCCGAAGGCAATTACCTGGACGCTTGGTGTGCAGCATAATTTCGCAAAGGACTTCACAGCGGAAGTGCGCTACGTGGGGACGAGCGGAATTCACCTGAACACCCAGGAACGGCTTAATAAGCAACCGCTGATCAATAGCACTGTTTTTCTGCCGACGTTTCTGCAGGATCCAGGGCCGGCGGCGCTTGACGCCCTACCGTATACGAAGGCCGGAATTAAGGCAGGCGCTTACGGAAATGGGGATAGCTTTGTCCCGGCATATGAAGCCGCCGGTTTCGACGCCCAGCCGCTCGTATCCTTCCAGCCGAACGGCCATTCGACGTATCACTCGTTGGCCACACAGTTAACGAAGCGTATGTCTCATGGAGTGCAGTTCGTCGGTGCTTACACTTACAGCAAGACAATTGACAACTCCACGGCAGACTTCTTCTCAACCTATCTGACGCCACGCCGCACTCAGGACTTCCAGAATTTGGCGGCCGACCGTTCAAATTCAGCGCTGGACCACCGGCATCGGTTCACACTTGCCCTGGTCTATGACGTTCCATACTTCAAGCACTCCAGTTGGGTGATGAAGAATCTCGTCGGGAACTGGCAGATTTCTCCAATCTATACCTACCAGACCGGTCAGTGGATGAGCGTGCAGTCGGGTACCGACTCGAACGGGAATGGAGACAGCGCGGGCGACCGAGCCATCTTCAATCCGGGTGGCATTGCGAATACCGGCTCCGCTGTGCAGAATCTCTGCAATAATGACATCCCGACAGGCCCGCAGTGTGATGCGGCTGCACCCGCAAATATCGTCGGCTATCTGGCCAAGAACCCTACCGCTCAATACATCATGGCGGCTACATACGCCAGGGCCACAGCTGGCCGGAACACGCTGAAAATGCAGGCGATCAATAGTTGGGACCTCAGCTTCGTAAAGACGTTCGCCTTTACAGAACGCTACAACCTCCAATTCATTGCGACCGGTTACAACGTGTTCAACCATGCGCAGTTCAATCCCGCTCCCCTGAATGATGTGACCAACCTCGGATTCACGACGGACCGCACATTCTTGAATCCAGGAGCTAAAAACTTCCTGGATACCCAAGGGGCGTTTTCCAGCAATCCCCGCACACTGCAACTTGGGCTGAGGTTCCAGTTCTAACCTAGCTCAGCTGTCTGGCTAGCCGCGACAAGCGGAGGCTCTCAAAGGGCGCCCTGGAAATCCAGGGCGCCTTTTTCGTTGTATAGGGTTGCCACCGCACGCAGCCGAAAAATCCGCAATTGCGGAGGGGATACGGATAAGCATATGAAATATGGAGCACGACTGGCAGAGCTAGCTTGGAGTGATTTTTAATCTGTTGAAAAATAGATAGTTAGCATGGAAACCGAATTCCAAAAGAATTCGCGAGTGGAAAATTGATTGCACCTGTCCTTCGCAGCACTTTTTGTTGCCGGTGAATTCTCCGCGGGTGGGAATGGCTCCGAGCAACCGAAATTCTTCAAAAATTTGAGTCGGCAGTTCGCTCGCGAACTGAAGATGGTTCCGCCCATTTCCGCGCTTTGTGTAGGCAAAGATTTCAATTGGTTCCAAGGAGGAAGCATGGACTTCCGCAGGGTGACGAGGGTGTATGGGGTGGTGTGTGCAGTGGTGGCGTTGATCGGTGGGCTGGCGTTTGTTGGCCCGGTGTCCGCGCAGACACCGACGGCGTCGATCGTAGGAACGGTTCTGGATCCGCAAGGGTTGCCCGTGGAAGGCGCGAACGTGACGCTGACCAACCAGGGGACGAACTATACGTACCTAACCACCACGAGTTCGACCGGCGCGTTTCAGTTTTCGAGCATTGATAGCGGGTTATACCGCGTCTCAGTGTCGACCGCGAGTTTCCGGGAAGCGGTGGTCGCGAATATCAAAATGGACGCGTCGACCAACTACTCGGTACCGCCGATCAGGTTGGAAGTGGGTCCATCCAAACAGACGATTACAGTAGAAGCGGGAGCCGAGGTAGTGAACACCACGGATACGGAAGTATCCAGCACGGTCGAAAAGAAACAGATCGAAGACCTGCCGATTTTGGATCGGAATCCCCTGAACCTTCTGGGCCTGGAAGCAGGCGTGAATAACAGCGGTCCTAACGGGCCTACGACCACAGTAATCAGCGGCCAGCGGACAACCTATTCGAACCTGACGCTGGATGGCATCAACATCCAGGACAACTTTATCCGTGAAAATGGTTTGGATTTTAGCCCGAACCTGCCGTTCAGCAGCCAAGTGCAGGAGTTCACGATTGTCAATCAGAATTCGGGTGCGGAAAATGGCGGCGGCTCATCGCAAGTCAGCATTGTAACTCCGAAGGGTACGAACAACTGGCATGGGCAAGGGTTCTGGAATTACCGGACGAACGGCTGGGCAGCAAACGACTGGTTCAACGATGCGAGCGGCGTGCCGAATTCTAGACTAGTGCGGAACCAGGGTGGAGGGAACCTCGGCGGGCCGATCAAGAAGGACAAGCTCTTCGTTTACGGTTATTACGAATTGCTGAGATTGAAGCAGGAGGCGCCGAACATCACCACAGTGATTAGCCCGGACATCCTCGCGGCGCTATCAGGTCCAAACCCGACGCTGCCTTTTACATTTACGCCATTCGATGCCGCAGGAAATCCCGATCCGGCTGGCGCAAAGACGGTGGACCTCTTCACCACACAGACGAGCAATCCTAACCGCAAAACTCTAGCCAATCCGAACGCGCCATTGCCGCCGGCTACCATCTTTACGGCCGACCCGACGATGCTGGCATTGGTCCAGCAGATCCCAGCGAATAAAGCGAATAATACCCGCGTCGGGGACGGGGTAAACCTGCTCGGTTATCAGCTAAACGCCCGAAGCGACAACACCCTGGATAACACAGGTGTGCGAGTGGATTACAATCTAAATCTCCACAATACAATCTCCGGCACCTTCGCATGGAACCGGCAAGTGGTGGACCGCCCGGACATCGACACCTCCTTTAACACCGTGCCGCTGGTGCAGAATAACGACACCACCAAGTTTTTGTCGCTGTCATGGCGGTGGAGTCCAACAGGAACGATAACAAACGAAGCGCGGTTCGGGTTTAACCTTGCGCCCGCGACGTTCACGACAGGGCAGAAGTTCGGCTCCTTCGTGCTCGATGACACAACCCTGCCGTTCACGGATCCCAATCCGAATTTCCTGCCACAAGGCCGGAACACCCGGACATGGACGGGACTCGATAACGCCACCTTTACAAAGGGAAACCACACCATCAAATTCGGCGGGTCTGTGAACCGCATCACAATCGCGACGGCGAACCAGTTTGGGTTTTATCCGTCGTATGCATTGGGATTCAGCGACTCGAACCCGGAGGGGTACTTCGGCAGCGATTTTCTAGGCTCCACCTCCGCGTACAGAATCTCGACGGCCGATCGCACTAACGCAGTCGCTCTAGCCGCCGCCGTTGCGGGTATCCTGGATAACGTGACGCAGACCTTCAATGCAACCAGCCAGACTTCTGGATTCAAGAACGCACCAGAGGATCGCAACTACCGGCAAAACCAGTATGCGATTTACGCGGCCGACAGTTGGCGAGTCAACCCCCGGCTGACCCTGTCGTATGGGCTGCGATGGGATTACTATGGCCCGGTTGACGAGCGGGATGGTTTGGTGCTTTTGCCGGAAATTCCGCAGGGAACGAACATCAACCAGGTGCTGCTGGGAAATGCGACTGTAAATTTTGCGGGAGGGAATAGCCCGCGTGGACTTTATGGGGGCTACTGGAAGGCGTTCTCGCCGAACATCGGCATCGCGTGGGACCCCAAAGGTAACGGAAAGACCGCTGTCCGCGCCGGGTATAGCCTGAACTATGTGAACGACGAATTCTTCACAGCCGCAAACAATGCGGCGGCGGGGAATACCGGCTTGAGCACAACCAATTCCAATGCCCAACTATTTGGGCCAACTGTTACTAACCCGCTTGGCGCAAATGTGGTAGCGCCTCCGCCGTTTCAGGTTCCCATCGACTTCAACACCAACGCACTCAACGCAACCAATTCAAGCGGTTTCATCGGCAATCTTGCTGGTTATGGCATTGACCCGCATCTGAAACCTCCGCAAATCCAACAATGGAATTTGAGTGTTCAGAGGGATATCGGCTGGAACACATCCGTGCAGGTGAGTTACGTTGGAAATCATGGTGTGGGACTGTTCCGCGCGATCGACGTGAACCAACTGAATTTTAACGCCACGGCAGTGTGCAATCCAGCAGCCACTGCGGCCGGTGTACCATGCCCCACTAACACGTTCTTCCAGGACTTCCAGGACGCGAGAGCTAGGGGATTTGCCTCGCTGACCGCAAACGGGACGTTTGATCCGGCGTTCGGCTGCTCTGGCGACGCCCCTGGATCGACCTGCCTCCCGTTTTTTAATTACATTTACGGTGGCGCCATAGGAAATAGCACCGTTAACACCTTGATTCAGCAAGGGCAGATAGGCCAATTGATTTCGATCTACCACCAAAACCTATTCGACACCTCGCTTTTTTACGGTGGTACAGGTACACCCCCGGGGCCGGGGAATTTGGTGAATTGGTTTCCCAATCCATTCATTATGGGTGGGGACCTTCTGAAGAACACCTCGAGTTCAACCTATCACGCGGGCAGCGTGGAGGTGCGGCGGCGGTTCAGCCGAGGCGTGTATTTCCAGGCGAACTACACGTTCAGCAAGGTCATGACCGATTTTGCCGGATCGCAGTCGCAGTTTCAGCCTTTCCAGGACAACGCACGGCCAGGCTTGGAGAAGGCTCGTGCCCCGTTTGACTTGACGCACGCGTTCAAGGCGAACTTCACCTACGAGCTCCCGATTGGCCGGGGCCACAGACTCTTCGGATCGCCAGGCAGAGCGCTAGGTCTGTTGGTGAATGGATGGCAAACCGGCTCAATCTTTACGTGGCAGAGCGGCGCGCCGTTCTCGATCGTGTCGCAGTACGCGACATTCAATCGCGGCGGATCGCGCTCGTACAACAACACCGCCGTAGCTACTTTGACCCATCAGCAGATCAGCGGCGATGTGGGAACTTTCAAGCAGACAAATGGACAGGTGTTCATTATCAACCCAATTCTGGTGAGCCCGAATGGCACGGGCGCGCCGACTGATCCGCAACTGGGTGGTTGCACGCCCGCGGTTACCGGTGGTTTCTGCAACCCGCAACCGGGAGAGGTGGGGAACCTGCAATCCAATGCGTTCAACGCTCCATCTTATTTTGATTGGAACATGTCCGCGTCGAAAATGTTTGACATCACCGAGAAGGTCAAATTGCAGTTCCGAACCGATGCATTCAACCTGACGAACCACCCGGTGTTTGCGGTCCCTGTTGACCCGAATTCCGGAATCGCCAATTTCAACATCAATGACCCGCGGTTCGGGCAGAGCACCAAGACCATATCGCAGCCGCGCGTGTTGCAGATGCAGTTGATGCTCACGTTCTAGCGATTCACAGGAAACAGAAGGACCCAGATCGGGCGGGCTCTCGAAAGAGAGCCTGCCCGATTTGCTTTTGGGAGGAAAGAATTAATGAAGTTACAAAGAAAAGAAGTAAAGAAACCAAGCAACAGGGAAGAAACGAGTAGCAGGTGTGGCGTCCGACTTGGAGTCACGGCAGCTGCTTGGCAGTCAAAAACCGCTAGTAAGCTATTCCGATCGGATGGCGAGGATTTGCTTGGCCTGGATTTTGATTTCGACGCCGAGGGGCGGGCGGATGTCGCTGCCCTGGACGATGGCGCCGCGCATCCAGATGTCGCCGGGAAGATTGGAAGTCTTGAGCGGATCGTAGAGGGTACGGCTGCACGGGTTGCCGACAAGCGGATGATTGGCGCGCGCGAAGCCGTATTCTTCGCGGAGCCGGTTCACGTCGGCGATATACTCGAGCTGGCAGGAGCCGTAAGGAGCTTTGCGAGAGAAGGCCCAGTAGCCGGTGGGAAGTGTAGGAGAGCCGGAGGGCAGACGGACGATCGTTGCGGGAATATTCTCACCAGTCAAACGATTGCGGACAAAGAAATCGGCAGACGTCCAGGGCTTCGAAAGATCGGCGACATTAGCGATTACGGGATCGGTTTCGGTGGCATGGGGCAGCAGGGACGCCGGATCCGGAGGCGGCGGAGGGATCTCCAGCTGGGGAGCCTGCTCGGCGTGAGTGGATTCGGCAGGTTTGGTTCGAGATAGCCAGCGGACCGCAAACAGGAGGATGATGCCAATGGCCACCAGGCCGAGGATCATCGGGAGCATTGGGTTGGGAGCGGATTTGCGCGGACTAGCGACGCCCGGAATCTGGGGCATCTCCGCTTTCAAGTGGGCCGGGGTTGGGCGATCTGCCATTTTGTTAGAGGGCCTTTAAGAACCCACTTAGCCCAAAAAAGGGAGCCGGGATGGGTGCAAACCGAACAGGCCAGGAGAGATTGTACTGACGAGCCGGGTAGAAGAGCAACCCGAGAGGGCAGCAAAGTTGGAATGTATCGGAAATGATACTTATGTTAGTGAGATAGCGACACGAAAGTTCGGAATGCTTGTTTCCTGTGGAGAGGCGGCCTAGTTTAGAGATAAGGTTCTACTGAGGAATTCCGCAGAAATGGCAGGAGATACCCGACAGTCGGCCCGCGCGTTTGTTCGAAGCTTGAACATTCTGCTGAAATTCGCGCGTCTGTATGAGTTCGGACATGTGCGGACAATGGCACAGTTCGAAACGGCCTGGAAGGAATTGCACGCCGCGTTGCAAGAAAGTCGTGATACGGGACTGTTGCTGGGCGCTTCGGGAAACCAGATTTTGCTGGACGGAGTGCCGCTGGGTGCAGCCGCGGCCGAAAAAAGCTTCGCGCAACTTCTCACCTCTTCTGGAATCGCCAGCATTCACTTCGCTCCGAATCTTACGCAACCGCAATTCGCGCGATTTGTGCGCGCCTTTCCCAGCGGAAATGCCAAACCCACCTCACTGGCCGAACAGTTGAAGTCGGCGATGGCCGGCGATCCGAGCATCCGCATCAATGAAATTCGATTCGTTGCTGAAGACGGATCGGTGGCAGGAATAAAAGTTGCGGCGCAGCTGACCTCGAAAGTGCTGGGCGCACAGGGAGATAAATTCCGCGAGATTTTTGAGGACCCGCAAAAATTGTTGCAACTGATACTGGCAGCGGAGAGCAATCGCGGCGGCCCAGGCGGTGGAGGCGGCGGTTTGGGATTTGGCCCCGGCGGAGGCGGAGGGGGTGGCGGTACGGGTGGTGGCGCAAGTTGGAGCGGCGGCACGGGCGGCGCTGGAAGTTTGTGGGAGGCCGGCAAACCGGGCACTGCAACGGGCAGTGGCACGGGAGGCGGTGGCACTGGCACAGGCGGCCCTGGTAGTGGAGGCGGAGACGGCAGTGGTGCGGGAGGACCGGGTGGCGGACCCGGGGGTGGCGGTCCGGTTGGTGGTGGGTCTGGCGGCGGAAGCGGCCCTGGCGGTGGGGGATTCGGCGGTGGAACCGGAAGCGGAACCGGCGCCGGGGGTGGGTCAGGAGCGACCAGCGAACCGGGAAAGTGGCTGGCAGCGACTGCATTGTTGAAGGGTGGCGTGCTGGGAGGAGTTCCCGGCATGGCTGGAGGCGCGGGCGCTGGTGCGGGTGGTTCGTATGCCGTGGCCGAAGACGATGTTCGATCGATGATCGGTCTGTTCGCGCAACTCGGAAAGGCCAGGAAGGATCCGGAATCGCGCATGGATCCTGCGGCATTTCAATCGCGGCTTTCGACCCTGCCGGTGCGCGCGCAGGTGACGTTGCAGCAGGCGCTGGCTGGCTTGGCGGCGCAAGCGCCAAACGATGCGCCGGACAAGCCCATGTTGCTGAAGCTGGCGGAGCATGTGGCCATTCGCTTTGCGCTGGACAGTTACGAGCGCGGCGAGCTGCGCGTGAACGCGGTGAAGCAACTGCTGGACAGGATGAATGCGGAGATCGAAGCACTGCGTAAGATTCTGGGCCAGCAGGAAGAGACGATGTCCCAGGCAGGCTTGCAGATGCAGTCGTATACCGAATTGCTGGACCAGGAATTCTGGTTGCAGGTTCCGGAGGAAAACAAGAAAGAAGTTTTGACCTCGGACGAAGCCTGGTGCGTGCCGCCGCACAACGTGCGCGGATTTCTGGAAGAGATGCTGCGGCGCGGCGAACTGAAAACGGTCAACGAGATATTATTGAAGTACGCGGCTTGCATCAGCCTGGAAGCGCCGGAAGCCCGGCGGACGACCGCGATCGGCTTGTCGGATCTGGCGGAATTTTATGGAAGCGGCGACGGCAGCGCGTTGATTGACGTAATCCAGCGATTGGGGAATCAGCTGGGCGTCGAACGGGAAACGGATTTGCAAACCCTGGTTGGAGCGGCGTTCGTGCGCATGAGCCAGGAAGCCAGCGCGAAGAGATTCTATCCCGCGATGCAACAGGCACTGGCTTCGTTGGACAGCGTGGAGACGCTGCGGCCGGGCTCGACCAACAATATCCGGCAAAGAATCGGGACGGAAGAGCGGATACCGGAATTCATCGAAGACGCGATGAGGTCGGGGCACCCGCAGGACGGCCTGTTGGACATTCTGGGATTGATGCCCAAGGCATCGCTTCACTACATGACGAACCGGTTTGCCAACTGCGGTTTCCGGGAAGATTGCGAACTGCTGGGCGAACTGGTGCGCGCGTTGGGAGAAGATGCGGTACACCGGCTGGTGGAGACGTTGCAAACAGCCCCGGCAACCGAAGCGACCGAAGTGATCGGACTGCTGAGCCAGCTCTCACCGGCGTCCGTGGAACAAGTTCTGCCGGCGCGATTGGCCCAGTGGCCGAGGACATCGCATGACAGGGCCGTGCGGCAGTTGTCTTCAACGCCCGCGGAACAAAGGGTGATGCTGCTGGTGTCGGTGTACGCAGCGTTGGATCCGTTGATCCGGCCGCTGGCTCTGGACGAGATGGGAATGAGTGGGCGAACGGAGTGTATCCCTTTGTTGCTGGATTTGATCCGGGACGACACCACCACGGGATTCACGCGTATCAAAGCCATCGAAGCCGCGGGACGTTTGCGAGCGAGTGCCGCCAGCACCATGCTGCAGCTGTTCCTGGAGTCGAAACAGGTGTGGCGTTGGGCGTATCACACAGAGCTTCGAATCGCCGCCGCGCAGGCGCTGCAGAAAGTGGAGCCCGCGCTGGCAATTGAAAAAATCATGGCCAGTGGACTAGACCGGAAAGAACTGGTGCTGGAGCCGACGGATCCGGAGGCGAATGTGTCGGTGACGCGGCAGCGCCGGTATGCGCGATTAAAGCTGACGAAACATGTATCGGCAATCACCACAAATCTGCGCGAGAACATGCGCCTGACCATCGCAGAACTGAATATGGGGGGCGGGCTCGGTGCTTCGGACCGGCACCTGGCACCCGGGTCGCTCTTGACGCTGAAATTCTCTCACGGAGTGCGAAACATCCGGGCGCAGGCCATCGTGCGCGGCGCCAGACCCCAGGCCATGGCGTTTGAATTTGTGGACATGGAACTGGACGAACGTTCACGACTGCGGAAATTGCTGCTGGAATTGGGCGGATTGCCGCAACCTTCGAACGTGGTGAATCGCAGCAAGCGGCCAGGCCGCATAGCCCTGATGAAGTAAATCTGGGTTGTCCATCACAGACAAACCACCTGTACCCGAGAAAGATGCAACCGTCCGTCCGTGCAGTGTACCGAACTGTACGAACGGCGAGCTTACCCCGGGGTCACACGGGACCTCTGTACCATTGTGGGGACAGTGCAAGAGTTCTACGGTACTAGTGAGAAGGTCCTAGTCGAATGGCTCAAAGGTCATGGGCCAGAGAGCATCGTAGACCTGGATGAAAACGGATCCCAAAGCGACGGCGGCCCGGGCATTCGTGCGCAGCCTGAATATTTTGCTGAAGTTTGCGCGGCTGTACGGCTACGACCATGCACGTGTTGCGGATCAGTTGACCGTCGCGTGGCAGGAATTGCGGACGGCCATACCCGAAGGGGCAGAGACTGGCTTGCTGCTGGGAGCATCGGGATCCCAATTGCTGCTCGACGGTGTTCCACTTGAAGGGTCGCCTGCGGAGAAACAGTTTTCGCAACTTCTCTCAGCAGCCGGGTTGGCCAGCCTTCAGTTCACTCCGCAAGTAACCCAAGCCGAACTCACAAAATTTCTCCACGCATTTCCCACCGGAAAAGCCAAACCGGCCGAGCTTGCCGAGCAATTGAAAATCGCGATCGCCGATGCCAAAGGCATTCGCGTGAACGAAATATGCTTCGTGGCGACGGACTCGCGGCTTAAAGAATCCAGCATGGCCGCGCAGATCGCGGCTGCCTCAATGGGAGACCAGCAGGATCAGTTCCGCAAGATGTTGAACGATCCCAAGAAGCTGCTGGAGTTGATTGCCGCGGCAGAGGGTTCGAAGACGGGCGTGGAAGCCGACCTCGGCGGCGAAGGAGCCGGGCCCGGAGCAGGTGAGGGGTGGGGTGGCAGCACGACCCGAGCCGCGGACTCTGAGGAAACTGGAAGCACCACCACTGCAGGCGCGTCTGGAGGCGATGCAGGCTGGGGCAGTGGGATCGGAGCAGGCAGCGGCCCGGAGGGCGCTGGAGCCGGCCCTGGCCGGGCTCCCAACCCTGCCGCAGTGGGCAGTGCTGGGGTTGGGACCGGGTTCGGCGCAGGGGCGATTGGGGGCGCCGGATTGGGCATCGGGACCGGTAAAGGAAGTGGCGTTGGGGGCGGAGCGGGTCGAGGCAGCGGCGGGTTGGGGATCGGAACGGGCACTGCGGGGCCGGGAGGCGGGCCAGGATGGGGCCCGGGACTTGGCGGCGGCACGGGCAAAGGCCCAGGTTCCGGCGGCCGCATGTTCGGAGGTCCGGATGACGAATCGATCTATCGGATTCTGCGCGCGCTGGCGACGTTCGGAAGTATTGGAACGAGCACGAATCCATCCGCGGCTACGGTGGAGTTTCAGGATCAGGTGTCGCAATTGCCTGGGAAAGCGCAAGAGACGCTAAGAAACGCTCTGGCGGGACTTGCCGAGCAGGGCAAAAACAAGAAACTGGACGAGGGTGTACTTGTTCAATTGGCGGAGCACTTGTCCATTCGGTTTGCTCTGGAGCAGTTCGAACGCGGAGAAGTGAAGGTGAACGCAGTGCGGCAGATGCTGGACCGCATGAACCAGGAAATTGATCACCTGCGAAACATCCTGGGGCAACACGAAGACAAAATGGCGGAAGCGGGAATTTTGGTGGAATCGCACCGGGAGATGCTGGATCGCGTGTTTTGGGCGTCCGTTCCGGAGAGCGCGAAGCGCGAAGTGTTGCTCTCGGAAGAAGCGTGGTGCATTCCGCCGAAGAACGTGCAGTCTTACGTTGCGGATTTGCTGAAGCAGGGAGAGAGGGCCGACGCCGTCAGCATCCTGCAGAATTACGCCCGATGCGCGGATAGCGAAGAGCCGGATGCCCGGAAGCGCGCGGCAACCGGGCTTTCGGAAATGGCCGGGCTGTATGCAGAGGCGGACCCAAAGCTCCTGCAGGAAGCTCTGCGACACATTGGACTGCGGCTGAGCCTTGAGCAAGATCCGGATTTGCAGTCGTTGGTGAGCGCGACATTCATAAGGCTGAGCCAGGAAGCGGCGACGCACCGCCAGTATGCAGCGATGTCGCAGGCGTTGAATCTTGTGGAGGCAGTGGAAGGGCAACGCCCCGGAATCGGCAAAACGCTCCGAGGGAAGATGGGGATTGAGGAGCGGGTGCCGGAATTTGTGGAAGAGGCGCTGCGCGCGAGAGGCTTGGCGGCTGGGCTTACCGGTGTGCTGAAACATATGCCGCAAACGGCCATGGAACAATTGTCTTCGCGTTTTAATCGGTGCCAGTTCCGAAGCGACCTGGAAAATGTGGCTGGCCTGGCGCAAGATCTGGGGGAAGAGGCGCTGCAATATCTGCGAAGTACGCTGCGCGGCGGGCCGGTGGCGGAGGCTACTGAGATGGTGGGATTGCTGGCCAGGCTCGATATGCAAGCCGCGGAAACTTTTCTGCCCGCGCGCATGAGGGATTTTCCCCGCACCTCGCAGGACCGCGTAGTCCGTCAAGTGGCGGCATGCGGCGCGCAAGGCAGTTGCCGGTTGCTCCTCGCGCTGCTGGATTTCGTGGATCCGCTGGTGATGCCGCTGGTGATCGACGAAGTCGGAATGACCGGGGATCGTGAAGGGTTGGGGCGATTGTTGACGATCGCAGACGGTGACTTGCCAACCGATGCCGCCCCTTATCTCCGGATAAAAGCACTGGAAGCGCTGGGGAGGCTGCGGGCGCCAGAGTCGGTGAACACATTGCGTCGAATTGTGGAGGCAAAGAAAATCTTCGGCTGGGCGAATGCGCAGGAGTTGCGAATCGCGGCATTTCAGTCCTTGGCAAAAATGGATCCGGAGTGGGCGAAGAGTTTCCTGCCGGAGAGCGGAATCGAAGCGGCGGATCTGGTGCTGGAACCGCTGGAGATACCCGTGGGGTCAAGATTTGTGCGGCAGCGCCGGCACGCGCGAATCCGGCTGCAAAAGACCGTGGCGGCAGTGAGCACAAATTTGAAACAGAATTGCCGGCTGGAAATAAAGACGGCCAGCCTGGCGGGGGGCTTGGCGGCTACCAATATGCACCTGGCGCCGGGAACCAAGGTGCAACTACGGATGCAGCTCGGGCTGCGGAACGTGCAGGCAACAGCGCTGATGCGGGATTACAGGGCGCAAGATATGTCATTTGAAATCATAGATATAGGGCTGGAAGAGCGAGGCCGGCTTCGCAAGTTGCTGATGGAGAATTTTGGAAAGGCGAACCTGGAGTAAAAGCATCCGAACAAGCCACCCTGCCGATCGCTGAATCTGCGGCCCAATGTTATTGCTTTAGGTTCCGCCAAGCCCTAGTGTACAACCAGTAACCATTCGCAAGTACTACACCGCGGTACCTTTGAGTCATTTACCCGGCTCAGATTCCTCTTTAATCTGGTCTTAACTTGTTGAGATGCGCCGAGGTTTGTCCGCCTGCGGCCGAGAAAGTCGAAGTGACGGTTATCTTGTCCTGTGCCTAAAGGTATCCAAATCCGGGTATGCGCGGTACTGTGCGCCCTTGCAGCCATCCTGACCGGGGCGCGGGGAGAAGAGCCGCGTTCCGATTTTCCCGACAATCCAAGATTCACAGTACAACGGTTCGAGGACCAGGAAGGCATGGGCGCGGTCACAACCACCGCACTTGGACAAGATGCCCAGGGATTTCTGTGGATTGGCACGCAGACGGGTCTTTATCGCTACGACGGAACCCGCGCGAAGAAAATGCCGGAGGTGGAGAGCATCATCGGCCACTACGTTGTGGACCTGCTGATCGCGCCAGACGGAACGCCGTGGTTTGCCGGAACCCGTGGAATCGCGTTTTACAAAGAGGGCCAGTTTCAAAAGCTGGAAATTCCGGCGAGTTCGATGCCCCTCTTGAACGGGGTGCAGGTTTTTGCAGTGGACCGACAGGGAATTGTGTACGCGCTGATGTACAAGCGCGGCCTGCTGATCCTAGACCCGAAAAATCCCGGCAAGACGGAAACCATCGCGCAGACACTGAGCAGTTGGGAAACGCCGGAGGGAATAGTCCGGGCTTTGGACGATTCGATCTGGTTCACCGCGGGGCGGAAACTGGTGCAGTTGAGCGCGGCAACCCGAAAAGTTGCAGTGCAGCCCGGAATCCACCTGCCGAATGAGCGCGTTGTGGCATTGCAGTTCGACGGCATCGGGATGCTGTGGCTGCGCACTGCGACAGGGCTCGCGCGGGTGGATACGCGTGAGCACAAACTGGAGTTCGCCGAAGAGGTGGCCGGCGAGGCGAATGACGAAGAGGGAAAGCCTTCAGTTGACGCCGAGGGAAAACTGCTGGTGCCGAGTTCCTCGGGATTGTACTGGCAACAGAACGGGCGCTGGCGGCTGGTGAACGTGAAGCATGGCCTGGCGAGCAACTTGATTCAGTGCGCGATGGAAGATCGCGAGGGCACACTGTGGGTCGGCGGCTCGGGCACCGGGCTGGACCGGCTGACCGGAGTTCGGGAGTGGTCGGCGTGGACAACGGCGGAAGGTCTGCCGGACAACTCCACGTGGACGACGCTGCGGGATCGCCACGGAAGGTTGTGGGTGAGCACAGCGCATGGAATTGGAATCTGGAACGGGCAGAAGGGAAGCTGGGAGAATGTGCCTTCGCTGCGGGAGCACGCTGGGCGGCAGATCCGGCAGATGCAAATTGCGCGTGATGGCTCTATCTGGGCGCTTACGATCACGGGCGCGATCGTGCAGATTGATCCGGAAACTTATGGCACGACAACCATCGCGAATTTCCGCGGTAGAAATTTTGTGAGTATCCTGGCCGCGCCAGATGGAAGTATCTGGGCGACTACACGCGCGCGACTGGTGCGATTCGTTCCGCGTGGGCCGGAAACAAAGCCGGTGGAAGTACCGTTGCCAGCGGTAGATGGAGCGGAAGTCGAATACCTCGCGTTCTCACCGAACGGCGTTTTGTGGGCGACGGGCCCGGGCACCCTTTATCGCTACGATGGGAAAAAATGGAAAGTCCTGCGGGTGAGTGACGGCTTGAACGGCCAGACGATGACGAGTCTGGCGGCCGTGAACGATAACGAAGTCTGGGTGGCCTACAACGACGTTGTTGGCGTGACCCACGTCACCATTGGACCAGGAGGAATTCCTCGATTCGATTTTCGTAATTGGGATCGAACGGTGATCGGCCGTGACGCGAAAGGCCGTATGTGGTTCGACGGCACAGACGGAATCGTGATTCTATGGCCGGACGGACATCTCCAACGGCTCAACCATTCGAATGGATTGATCTGGGACGACCTGAGCCCGTGGACGGGAGCACGCGAAGAGGCCGACGGCAGCTATCTGATAGCGACGTCGCGCGGATTGTCGCGCTATAAGCCGGTGGGCGAGGTGAGGAAGGAAGCTCCGCCTAAAGTGGTCTTGACCACCGTTTCGCTTGGTGGAACCGAACGCGGGGTCAACCAGAAGTCCTTCGTGGATTCGACTGACGGAACCCTGATGGTGCAATTTTCGCCCGTGGTGCTCGACACACCCGAACAGGTTACTTGCCGATACCAGTTGGACGGCCTGGAGAAACGGCCAACGGAAACGGCACAGCGCGAATTGCGCTATGGCGGCCTGCCGCCGGGAAGTTACGAGTTCTGGGTCCAGTGCAAAGAAGCGGATTCACCGAGCTATTCGACGAAGACCAGTTTTTATTTTCGCGTCTTGCCGACGGTGTGGCAGTCCAGTTGGGCGAGGGGCCTGGTGGTAATCGGGTTGATGGGTGGCATCTGGGGATTTGTTTCGCTGCGCACGCGAACCCTGAACCGCCGCAAGAGTGAGCTGGAAACGGCGGTGGCCCAGCGCAGCGCGGAGTTGCTGCTGAAAAACCAGGAGCTGGAACAGATCTCGCTGACCGATCCACTGACAGGCACGCGGAACCGGAGATATTTCTACGACACAATTCCGAAGGACCAGGCGCAAACGCTGCGTTCGCATCAACGGATTGGCGATTCCCAGAAGAGAACCACGGCGCCGCAAGAACTGATTTTTGTCCTGGTGGATATTGACCGGTTCAAGCGGGTAAACGACGAGATGGGCCACGCGGCGGGAGACAAATTGCTGCAGGAGGTGGCCAAGCGCATCGGGTCCGTGATGCGGCGTTCCGACGACCTGGTGCGATGGGGCGGGGAAGAGTTCATGCTGGTCTGCCGGACGACGGACCGTGAAAACGCGGGGCTGCTGTGCACGCGCGTGCTAGAAGCGGTGCGCGACCTGCCGTTCGATGTCGGCAACGGAGTCCAATTGCATAAGACGTGCTCCATCGGCTGGGCGCCCTACCCCTGGGTGCTTGGGGCCACACAGATGCTTACCATAGACAACGTAATCGAACTGGCGGACAAGGCGCTGTATCTGGCTAAGCGCGAGGGGCGCAACCGGAGCTATGGGCTGGTGCCCGCAGCCATGGCGACGACTTCGGAGAGAAGCATTTCGATTGAGAATTTGCGCGATTGCCCGCAGGAACTTGTGCAGATCGTTTGAGGTCTCTCGCAGCAAGACTTCCCACAAAACCAGAACTATCAGAGCAAAACCTCCCGGATAGACGGGGCCATGGAATTTATTTTTTCAATTCTGAGAGCCAATTGGAGACGAGGACCAGGGGAGTCGGAATCCCCTGCGGCAGTTCGGTGACAACGAAGTGCTGACCATCAGGCGCGTTGTCATATGCGTTGCCGATTGGTGCGGTGTAGCTGACGCGGAAAAGCGGGCGCACCTGGTCCAGCTCAAACTCATCCTTCTGGGGATTTACGCTGGCGGCGTGCAACCAGCCATCAAGCCCGACGAAATAAATCTCCTTACTGTCGCCCCGCCAGCCCGGGAAAGTGCCTCCGGTTTGTGAAATTTGCCAACGGCCCTCGCCACTCGGGAAATGCGTGACATAGACCTCTTCACGGCCGGAATCGGTGGAAGTATAGGCCAGCCAACGATCGTCGGGAGAAAGCCGGTATTGAATGATTCTTCCCAGAGGCGATTGCGCCTTCGCAAGGACGATTGGTTTCTTGTCCCCCGTAAGCGGCAGGGCCCAGACGGCTGCACCGGTGGGACCGCTCTGTTCCATGTGGAGTAGATAGCGGGAGTCTGAGGACAATTGCGGCATCAGCAGTGTCTCTCCTGCCGGGGCGCTTTCCATCAAGATTTCTTCCTGGCCGCCGCCATTGGCCATCCGGGAGCGGAGTGAGGTACCGGAGAATACAGTATTTCCGTTCTGCCTGACGTAGACGATGCGACGTCCGTCCGCGGACCAAGAAGGCATAACGTGGGTCCCACCGCCGAAAGTCAGGCGGGTACGCGTGCCGCGCTCGAGATCGAATAGCCAAATGTCCGCCTCTGGATCGCCCATGGCAGCGGCAAGATGCTTTCCGTCGGGAGAGATCCGGCCGCTTCCCTTAAAAAAGGTGCGTTCGCCCACGGGACGGATGGATTTCCCAGTACGATCCTTCCAGTAGAGTTCAGTGCCAAGGGCTTTGGTGCCGTGCTCGTAGAGCAACAGCCCAGTGTCACTGACCGTAAAGGTGGTGTGCCAGGTGCCGGCGTCGTATTCAACAAAATTGGCCAAGGTGAAGGGTTCGCCGGACACGGTGCCGGAGTTCAAGTCAAATTTTGCGGCCAGCAGTTGCGTCTGGACGTGATACAGGAGATATCCCGAGGCATAGCGGGCATCGGAATCTGTATCGAGGACGTGTTTAAAGGAGCCGTCGGCGAGGGAGCCAAAATAGATGCCTTGTTCGGAGTTGCCGGAGTGATTCGTGCCAAAAAAGAGGAAATGCCGGCCGTCCGGAAGGAATTGCGGCCAGCGATGGGTAGTGTGCTTGCCGGAATCGAATTTGGTGAGCGGCGCGGGTGTTCCACCGGACGCGGGAATTTTCCAGAGAGTGTCCCGGTAGTCGGGCTCGTAAATGATGATGTTGTCTTGATTCCACGAGCCACCGCGAGGGTTGGCGGCGTTTGTGAGTGCGGTCACCGGTCCGCCGTCAGCGGCGACTTTCTTCAAGTGGCCTTCGGCGAAAAAACCGATGAACTTGCCATCGTATGACCAGAAGGGAAACGAAGCGCCTTCCGTGCCCTCGAGTTTCCGGGCGGCAACGTCGTTGAGAGATTGCACCCAGAGAAAGCTCCGATCTTTGTCGGCACGCGCGGAAAACGTAATCGCCGTGCCGTCGCGCCGGAGGACAGGCGGCCCGGAAAAATCGCCGGTGAAGTCGAACACAGTGTCCGGCGGCGGCGGAAGAAAAGAGCGGACGGTTTGGGCCGGGGCCGCGCTCTTCTCGCGCAGGTTGGACCATAACAGCAGTCCGAGAAGAGCGGCAAGGGCGGTGGCCCAGACGAGATTTAGCTTCCAGAGGCGCGCTGGTTGGGACGGATCCGCTTTCTCCGGGGCTGGGCCAGTGGAGGCGATCCAGCGCAGCTCATTGGCGATATCCGCGGCGCTTTGCCAGCGGCAATCGGGTGCTTTGGCCAGACAAGTTTGGACAACGTGCTCAAGCGACGCTGGCGTAAGCGGCTGGAACTTGGCGATGGGCTCCGGATCTTTTTCCAGGATTGCGGAGGCAACGGAGATCTGGCTCTTCCCGTCAAAGGCGCGTTTGGCCGTGACCATTTCGTACAGAATGCATCCGAGGCAGAAAATATCGCTGCGGGCGTCGGCCTCCTGGCCGCCGATTTGCTCCGGCGACATGTACTGGATGGTGCCGATGATAGTGCCGGCGCTGGTGAGAGGTGTGACCGGGCTGGCGGCAGTGACGGTCATGGCGGCGGAGAGCAATGGCGCGGAGCCGGATTCGCCTGTCTTGCCGGAAGCGGAAGGCTTTGCGAGGCCAAAGTCCATAAGCTTCGCGCCAGATTTCGTGAGCATCACGTTGCCGGGCTTCAGATCGCGATGAACGATGCCTGCGCGATGGGCCCTTTGAAGAGCGTCGGCAATTTCCGCGCCAAAACGCAGTACGTCGGTAAGGGACAGGGGACCCTTGAGGAGGCGTTCAGCGAGGGTTTCTCCCTCCAGAAACTCCATCACCAGGTAATCGGTGCCGTTCTGCGACCCGACATCGAAGATCTGGCAGATATTCGGATGATTGAGGGCGGAAAGCGCGCGGGCTTCGCGGTCGAAGCGTTGTTTCAGCTCGGGCGAAGAAACCAGATGGGAGGCGAGGACTTTGATGGCGACGGAGCGGTCCAGCCGAGCGTCGCGCGCGCGGTAGACTTCACCCATGCCACCCGTGCCGAGCGGCGATTCAATCTCATAGGGGCCGAATTTTGTGCCAGAAGCGAGTCCCACGATTTCAGAGAGTATACCGCAGGACGCTGGGAAACCGGCTAGATGTGAATTGCGAAGTGCTGGTGAGCGAACTCTTCCGTTCAATCGCTCCCATCGGGCAAGCACTTGGCGATGATCAGGGTAATATCGTCATGCTGCTCGTGCGGACTGAACTGGCGGACTTCGTTCACCACAGAAGCAAGGAATTCGCAGGGCGTCAGGGAACGATGGCGGCGCAGCGCTTCCACCAGCCGCTCTTCCCCGAACTCCTCGCGATGCGGGCTGAAAGCTTCGGTGATGCCATCGGTGTAAAGAGCGAGGGTGTCCCCACTAAAGAGTTGGCTTTCTTCGACTTCGCAATCCCAATCCTTGAAAGCGCCAAGAATGGTCGCAGTGGATTTTAACCGTTCCAGCGAATCATCCGCGCGAAGAAGCAGCGCGGAGAGGTGGCCGCAGTTGATGTAACGCAAGCGGCGAGCCGCGTCATTATACTCGGCGAAAAAAAGCGTGGCGAAGGAACCCCCCGAAGTGTTCTGGCAGAAAAGTTGATTCACCGCGCAGAGGAATCGTTGAGGCTGATCCAGCGCGAGGGCGGACTGGCTGCGAAGATTGGCCTGGAGATTGGCCATCAAGAGAGCTGCCGCGATGCCCTTTCCGGAAATGTCGCCGACGACGAGGCCGAGACGCTCTCCGCCCAAGTCCAGGAAATCGTAATAGTCTCCGCCAACCTGCCGCGCCTGGTGGCAGATGCCTGCGTATTCAAGCGTGCGAAGGCGGGGAAGCGTCTGCGGAAAGAGTCGGGCCTGCACCTGCTGGGCGATCTCCAGTTCCTGGGCGGCACGGCGCTCGGCCTCTTGCCGATCGGCGACGGCGCGGCGCTGCGTCTCGACCGCGTGCGTGACCTCGTCGAAACTGACCAGCGAAAACGTGTTGCCGTCCGGGTCGCGGAAGCGGCTGAAGACGGCTCCCCAAATGGGCGGCGAATGCTCGCCCGAGGAAGAAGGGTCATTTGCATCGGGCGGCTTCGATTGCAACGCGTGCTTGAAGCGCCGGAGCCGCGGGTTGGAAAGAAACTGGACGCCGCGCTTGCTCCATTCGCGAAATTTGCCCAAGACGTCTTCCGTCACAAATGTTACATGGGAAGCGCGGCCGATCTGCTTGTATTGCTCGGAGTCCGTGCGCGGGACGATGAGCGTGAGATTGGCGGTGCCGTCGGGGGGAGAGACTACCACCCAGGGTTGTCTGACTTGCCCAGGCTGCGAGCGTCCGTCAAACACAATCTGGAAACCAAGCAGGTCTAGGTAGAAGGCCAGGCTTCGGTCAAGATTCCGCACATAAACCATCACCGACTGCAGCCGGAGAAACGGTTCCTGGCGCTGCGGTGCGCCGCTTCCGCTTACTGGCGATTGGGACGCGATACTTGCCATCCGCGCATTATATAGGGCCACGGGATTTTTTAAGAGACGGCTTGCAGGCCGGCGCGGCGGGAACTGTTGCGCCAATCTGTTCATGGCGTTTTATGCACACGGGCTTGTCAGCCACGCCACATTGCGTTGGGATAGGAGAGTAGTTTCCAATTCACTTAAACGGGCAGGTACGGGATGAAACTCTTGACTTTCTGCGGCGCCGTTGCGCTTTGCCTCCTATTTTCTTTTCCGGCTGGGGCGCAGAGCACCGGAAAGATTGATTGCGCGCGGGACGGCGGGTACGTCTACCTTTACACCTCGATGATCACGCTGGAAGTGCGCATGACGCTGCAGTGCGGGGAGGTTGTGCGAGTTACGGGGCGCAGCGACGACTACTTCAGCGTGCGGACCGCCGCGGGCGAGGCCGGATTCGTTCCCCGGACGAACATCGTTTTGCTGAAGGACCAGCCGGGCACCGGCCTGCCGGCGTCGGCCCCAAAACCGCTCACGCGTGAACGAACGCACTACGATCAGCCGGGGAGCGATGTGACTCCGCCGGCTCATAAGGGTGCCGTGGCATTTTCGCTGGCAAATAACACTCCCATCCGCGTGAAACTCAACAAAGCCATTTCGTCGGTGACAGCACATGTGGGAGACCCGGTCGAACTGGAAGTTGTCGAAGACGTGATCGTCGACGGCGTCACCGTATTGCCCGCCGGAGCGAAGGTGAGCGGCGCGATTGCCGAAGCGGAAACCAAGAAGCGTTTCGGCCACGGCGGCAAGCTGGCGTTCAGTATTACTTCCATGACGCTGGCTGACGGAGAACAGATCAAAGTGCGCTGTTATCAAGAGGCCTCCGGCACTTCAAATACCTCGGCCGACGCGGTGCTGCCGCTCAATTCAGGCAAAGACGTCACAATTCCGAAGGACGTGGAATTCACCGCGCTCGTGGACGGCGAAGCGCGCCTGAACCGCGAAAGTTTCGAACATCCGAAATCCGCTCCATCCGCCTCGCCCGCCACCACTGTACAAAAGTCCGAACCGGCGCACTGATTTTCACTTTTATTGTTCCTCGGGGTTCGCGTCTCCAGGCGTGATATTCGAATCGCCTCCTCTTTCCGAAGGCCCGCTCCAATGCTGGCCCCGCCGATGCGCTCTGAAGTCGTGGTGTTTCTTGGCGGGAGCGCGCCTGACCAGTTACAATGAATTGTTTGGGTGGTGCGGCCGGAGTAAGCAGGGCCGCGAGCTTATGTACCCCCGTCAGGAGACGGCGAAACTTTCATGGATTTAGCCAAGGTAGTCGACGGCGTTATCGCGCGGTTTATCGGGACGAAGCACGAGCGCGACCTGAAAAAACTGGAGCCACTGGTTGCTGCGATGAACGCGCAGGAGCCAGAAGTGCAGCCGTTGAGCGACGAACAACTGAAAGAGCGCTTTGCTGCCCTGCGCACTCAGGTGCAGGAACAGTTGAAGGATGCGGACCCAGCCGAGCCCACTTACAAAGACGAGTTGCAGAATGCGCTGGCAGGTGCGATCGTGCCGGCATTTGCCCTGGTGCGCGAGGCCGGACGGCGATTCCTGAAGATGCGGCATTTCGACGTGCAGTTGATCGGCGGAATGGTGCTGAACGACGGGAAAATCGCCGAAATGAAGACCGGCGAAGGGAAAACTTTGGTGGCGACGTTGCCGGCCGCGCTGAACGCGCTGGCCGGGCGTGGTGTGCATATCGTCACCGTGAATGATTACCTGGCGCGGCGCGACGCCGAGTGGATGAGCCCTCTTTACAAAGCTTTGGGACTGACAGTCGGCGTAATCGTGCATGATCTCGATGACGTGCAGCGGCGGGCGGCTTACGCGGCGGATTTGACGTACGGCACCAACAACGAATTTGGCTTCGATTACCTGCGCGACAACATGAAGTACGACCTGGCGAGTTGCGTGCAGCGCGGACACCAGTTTGCGATTGTGGACGAAGTGGACTCCATCCTCATCGACGAAGCGCGGACGCCGCTGATTATTTCAGGTCCTTCCGAGGAATCCACCGACAAGTATTTCAAGATCGACAAAATCATCCCCAAGCTGATTCAGGACATCGACTACACGCTTGATGAAAAGCACCGCACGGCCACGCTGACCGAAGAGGGCGTTAGCAAGTGCGAGCGGCTGCTGGGGCTGGGGAACTTGTACGATCCAGCGCACATGGAGCAGATCCACCACGTTTACCAGGCGCTGCGGGCGCACACCCTGTACAAAAACGACGTGGACTACGTCGTTAAAGACGGCGAGGTAATCATCGTCGACGAGTTTACCGGGCGCCAGATGCCGGGGCGGCGGTGGTCGGACGGCTTGCACCAGGCCGTGGAAGCAAAAGAAGGCGTGAAGATCGAGCGGGAAAACCAGACTCTGGCGACGATCACCTTTCAGAACTATTTCCGCATGTACAAGAAGCTGGCTGGCATGACCGGTACCGCGGAAACCGAAGCTGCCGAGTTCGGCAAGATTTACAACCTGGACGTGGTGGTGATCCCAACGAACCGTACCCTGATCCGGAAAGAGAATCCCGACGTCGTTTACCGCACCGAGAAGGAAAAGTTCGAAGCGGTGGTGAACGGGATCATGCAGGAAGACAATTCGCTCGCCAACGGAATCCGCCACTATCACGAGCGCGGACAACCCGTGCTGGTGGGCACGATTTCGATCGAGAAGTCCGAGACGATTGCGGAAATTTTGAAGAAGGCCGGAGTTCCGCACCAGGTGCTGAATGCGAAGCAGCACGAGCGTGAATCGCGCATCGTGGCCCAGGCGGGGCGCAAGGGCGCGGTCACGGTGGCCACGAACATGGCCGGCCGCGGCACGGACATCCTGCTCGGCGGAAATCCGGAGTCCATGACACGCGAACATTTCCTGAAGAACAAGCTGGCGATTCCGTATGCGGCTGCGCCCGCCGTGATTGGCGCGGACAGCACGAATGGCGATGCGCCGGCGGCTGCGGCTGTCCAGATGGTCTTGTTTCAGCACGAGGGAAAGATTTTTCAGGTGCCCAAGGACCAGTGGGATCCGGTTTACCAGCAGTTCGCGGATCAGTGCAAAGCGGAGCACGACGAAGTGGTGGCGCTCGGTGGATTACATATTTTGGGCACGGAGCGGCACGAGGCTCGGCGCATCGACAACCAGTTGCGCGGGCGCGCCGGACGCCAGGGCGATCCGGGCTCCTCCCGGTTCTTTTTGTCGCTCGAAGACGACCTGATGCGCATTTTCGGCGGCGAGCGCGTGAAGCAGATGATGTTCCGGCTGGGAATGACGGAAGGCGTGCCGATCGAATCGAAGCTGATCTCAAACCGCATCGAAAACGCGCAGAAATCCGTGGAGGCGCAGAACTTCGACGCGCGCAAACACCTGCTGGAATACGACGACGTAATGAACAAGCAGCGCGAGACGATTTATGCGATTCGCCGCTCCGCGCTGGAAGGAAAAGATCAGCGGGATTACGTGCTCGGGATTGCGGAAGACGTGGCGCGAGAGCTGGTGGATACCTATTGCCCGCGCGAGCAGCATCCCGGACAGTGGAACACGGCGCAGTTGTTGGCCGAGGTGAACAGCCAGTTTGGACTTGACGCCAAAGCGGCGGGGGCGGACCCCGCTGCGCTGAACCACGACCAGTTGGGCGAAGCACTCGTGGACGCGGTGAAGGCGCGCTACGCCGAGAAGGAAAAACAGTTCAGCCCGGACCTGCTGCGCTGGCTGGAGCGGCGAATCATTCTGGACGTGGTGGATTCGCAGTGGAAAGACCACTTGCTTTCACTCGACCATTTGAAGGAAGGCATCGGCCTGCGCGGCTACGGCCAGAAAGATCCGCTGGTCGAATTCAAGAAGGAAGCGTTCATCCTGTTCGAAGACATGATGGCGCGCATCGACAACGAGACGATCCGGTATTTGTACCACGTGCAGATCCAGCAGGGAGAAGCGCCGCCTGGCGCAAGAGAACCTCAGGCGGAGCCGCCGCGCCAGCGCCCGCCGAGCGCGGTCGCGGCTGCAGCCAGCGCCGCGGCACGGGCCGAAGAGGCTCCGGCGCAAAAGTTGCCAGATTTCGCGCGCGCGCTGGAACGCAAACAAGAGCGCCAGCAGAAGGATTTGCAATTTCAGACAGGAGCGGCGCAGGCGGAAGCTCCGAAACCGGTGCGCGCTGGCGCGAAGGTGGGCCGCAATGATCCCTGCCCATGCGGCTCGGGGAAGAAGTACAAGAAGTGCCACGGGGCGTGAGGAAGAAGCGGCCAGTGGCCGGCGACCAGTGACCAGCGCAGGGGCACGAACGAGTCACTGGGGAGGCGGAGACAGTTTCTAAAATTGCTGCAAGCTTCGAACTAAGAACTAACTACTAAAAACTGACAACTAACAACTCAAGATCCACGCCTGAGATTCGGGAAACAAAGAGGACATATGCCACCAGGAACGATGCCGGGACAACAGCCAGCGCCGCAAAGGCAGGGAATACCAGGTGTGAAAAATCTAGTGGCCGTGGCCAGCGGAAAAGGCGGCGTAGGGAAAACGACCGTGGCGGTAAACCTGGCACTGGCGCTGGCGAAGATGGGCCACAAGGTCGGCTTGCTGGACGCGGACGTGTACGGGCCCAATGTGCCGATCATGCTTGGCTCGACGCAAGAGCCGATGGCCACTCCGCAACAGCGGATTATTCCCGTGAACGCGCAAGGCGTGAAAATGATTTCGATGGGCTTGCTGAATCCGGGCGACAAGCCAGTGATCTGGCGCGGGCCGATGCTGCATAGCGTGATCACCCAATTTTTGCGCAGCGTGGAGTGGGGCGAGCTGGACTACCTGGTGATAGACTTGCCGCCGGGAACCGGCGACGTGCAGTTGACGCTGATCCAGACCGTGGCGGTGACTGGTGCGGTGGTTGTTACGACGCCTTCGCTGGTGGCGGTGGCGGATGTGCGCAAAGCGATTGAGATGTTTCGCCAGGTGAATGTGGAAGTGCTCGGTGTGGTGGAAAACATGAGCACGTTTGCGTGCCCGCATTGCGGCAAGCCGGTGGATATTTTCGGGCACGGTGAAGGGACGAAGACTGCGGTGGCCTACGGCGTGCCGGTACTGGGAGAGATTGAGATTGATCCGCGAATCCGCATGGGTGGCGATACGGGCAGCCCGGTGGCGGCGCAGGGAGAATCGGCGCCGGCGGCGCAGAGTCTTTACCGCATGGCGAAAGCGGTGACGGCGCGGCTGGCGGAAGTGGGCGCGACGTCGACGGGGCCGGCGGTGGAGATCGATTAAGCTATCGATGAATTTTGTAGTGGCCGACCTTCAGGTCGGTTAATGTAAAAGTTAGTGGCCTAGTCGCGCAAAGCCGAAGTATTTGGGATGGGACAGACGCCGCTGGTGGAGCATGCACCGGCGGCTTTTATTTTTTCTACGAGGCAGTTGCGGCAGAGGCAAGCTGCAGCGGGAGCATCGGCCGGGGGCATGGGAACGACGTGCGGCAGTTCGGCGCACCAGCAACCGCTTTCCTGCTTGCAGGTCATTGGCGCATTGCATTGAGCGCAGCGGGTTTCCACAGAGAAAGTATGGCGTGAAGCGCGACGGGCGTCCAGAGCGCGACAATTTGGCGCGCTCTGGCGCAGGCGGTTTTCTTGTCAGCGGGGCGAAGCGGATGCTATCTTGGGTATTCGCTGGCGGCTCGCGAAACACGCAGGGGCGGTGTATTTCTCGCTCCTGCAATCACTTACGGGAAAATTGAGTTCTTGATGCGCACACCGGATATCCGTCCATATAAAGGCAAATTTCCGCGGATTGCGGCGTCGGCCTATATCGATCCCGCGGCGGTGGTGATTGGCGACGTAGTGATCGGCGAAGAGTCGAGCCTTTGGCCGATGAGCGTGGTGCGCGGAGATGTGCACCACATCCGGATCGGCAAGCGCACGAATATTCAGGACGGTTGCGTGCTGCACGTTATGAAGGATGAGTATCCGCTGGTGCTCGGCGACGAAGTCACCGTGGGGCATTCGGTAACGCTGCACGGGTGCAACATCCACTCTCATGTCTTGATAGGGATGGGCTGCATCATTTTGAATGGCGTGGTGATCGGCGAAAACTCGATTATCGCGGCGGGGACTTTGATTACGGAGCGTACGGTGATTCCGGCGGGAAGTTTGGTGATGGGTTCACCCGGTAAAGTGAAAAGAGAATTGACGGAAGCGGATTGCGAATCGATTGGCAAATATGCGGAACGGTATTCGGGCTACCGGGAAATTTACCGCGAGGAAGCCGCGGGGCGCGGGGAACAAATAGATTGGAGCGAGTTGGAAGGCTGAACGGGGCGGACGGGGCATTCCAGGGACTCATGGCTGAGAAAAAGAAATTTCAGGCAATCAAGGGGACGCGGGATTTGCTTCCGCCGGAGACCGAATTGTGGAACCGGGTGGAGCAAACCGCGCGCGAGGTGTTCGGCACGTTTGGATTCGGGGAAATCCGCCCGCCGATTTTTGAGCCGACGGAATTGTTTGCGCGGGCAGTGGGGGGTGAAACGGACATCGTTTCTAAGGAAATGTATACGTTCTCAGCTCAGCCAAGTACTGCGGAGCAGGCATACGAGCTATTCGAGAGGAAGCCTAAGACGTTCACTGCTGGTGGCGTATTTCGAGAAGCAGAAGACAAAGAGCAATTTGAGAAATTCAAGCAAGGAGAATCAATCTCGCTCCGGCCGGAAGCGACAGCTTCTGTGTGCCGGGCGTATATCGAGCACGGGATGCATGCTTTGCCGCAGCCGGTAAAGGTGTGGTACACGGGGCCGATGTTCCGGCGGGAGCGGCCGCAGAAGGGGAGATACCGGCAGTTTTATCAGATTGGGGCGGAAGTGCTGGAGATGATTCCCTCCTCCGCCGCAAAAACGGCGGCTACGGCGGGCGGCGCAAATTTCGCGACGAAAGATGCGGCGGTGGACGCGGAAGTGATCGAGATGGTGATGGCGTTTTTCGCTCGGCTAGGCCTCGAGGGCGTGAAGCTGGAGATTAATTCGATTGGGGATCGCGAGTGCCGGCCGAAGTATGTGGAATTGCTGCGCGCTGAATTGCTGAAGGTGAAAGACAAGCTGGGGCCGGACAGCCAGCGGCGGATTGAGACGAATCCGCTGCGGGTGCTCGATTCGAAACTGGAGAACGAGCAGGGAATCATCGCCGGGCTGCCGAAGATTGCGGATCACCTGTGCGCGAATTGCGCGGCGCAATATGCGGAAGTGAAGCGGCAACTGGGGATGCGTGGGGTCGCGTACGCGGAGAACTGGCGGCTGGTGCGCGGGCTGGACTACTACATGCGAACGACGTTTGAAATCACCGCGCTGGGATTGGGTTCGCAGAATGCGGTGTGCGGCGGCGGGCGGTATGATGGGCTGGTGGAACTGCTGGGTGGGCAGCCAACCAAAGGGATCGGATTTGCGATTGGCGAGGACCGCCTGATTTTGTCGCTGCAGGAAGCCGGTAAAGGCGGCGTGGCGCAGGGGCGCGACGTTTTTGTGGCGTGGATGGGAGAGAAGGCGCAAGCCACGGCAATTGCCGCGGCGCAGAAATTGCGCGCGGCAGGATTTCGCGTCGAATTGCCTCCGGTGGAGCAGAAATTTGGCAAGGCGCTGGGGCAGGCAGACAAACTCCGCGCACGCTACGCTTTGATACTGGGCGACGAAGAAATCGCGACGGGCCAGTGGACGGTGAAGACTCTGGCGGATGGTTCGCAGGTAAAGATGAGCGAGGCCCAGTTTTTGGAGTTGCTGGCGAGAACTAAAACGTTGTCATCCTGAGCGCACCCGACGAGGGTGCGCGAAGGATCTCACCCGATCGCGCGCGTGGGTCGACATGAGGTTGAGGTCCCTCACCCGCAAAGAACGCGGGTTCAGGTTGACAAGTCTGCTTAATTGTTTGGTGGAATTCAGGAGAACGAAAACGTGCTGGACTTTTTGGGGAATCTTAAGAGGACACATTATTGCGGAGCGCTGCGGGCGACGGATGCGGGGCGCGACGCCACGGTAATGGGCTGGGTGGCGAAACGGCGCGACCTGGGCAATTTGCTGTTCCTTGATATTCGCGACCGCGCGGGCATCGTGCAGGTGGTCTTCAACAAAGAGACGCAGCCGGAGGCGCACGCGAAAGCGGAGCAGGCGCGCGGCGAGTTCGTGGTGGCCGTGGAGGGAAAAATCACTCTGCGCGGCAAGCCCAATCCGGAGCTGCCGACGGGCGAAGTGGAAATTGTTGCAGCGCGGCTGCACATTCTGAACAACGCGAAGACGCCGCCGTTTGCGATTGAAGAGGAAATCAACGCGGCGGAAGAGACGCGGCTGAGATTCCGTTACCTGGATTTGCGCCGCCCGAAGCCGCATCGGAACCTGGCGTTGCGGCACAAGATTATTCTGGAAATCCGCAAATCGATGGACGAGATGGGCTTCATCGAGGTGGAAACACCGATGCTGACCCGCTCGACACCCGAGGGCGCGCGAGATTACCTGGTGCCAAGCCGCGTGCACCACGGGCAATTCTACGCATTGCCGCAATCTCCGCAAATTTTCAAACAGATATTGATGATTGGCGGGCTGGACCGCTATTTCCAGATCGTAAAATGTTTTCGCGATGAAGACTTGCGCGCGGACCGGCAACCTGAGTTCACACAGCTGGATTTGGAAATGTCGTTTCCCCGCCAGGAAGACATTTTCAATGTGATTGAAAACGTGATGGTGCGCGCATGCCAGGTGGCGGGAGTGGAAGCGAAGGCGCCTTTTCCGCACATGCTCTATAAGGATGCCATCCGGAAATATGGCAGCGACAAGCCGGACATGCGGTTCGGAATGGAGCTGCATGAAGTGACCTCGTGTTTCCCTGCCGAGGCGAAAGAGAAGCTGCAGATCGGCGGAAACGTGTTTGCGTTTGCCGCGCCGGGTGCGGCGGCGTATTCGCGGAAACAGCTCGATGAGCTGACAGAGAAAGCGAAATCGCACGGGGCGCGCGGGGCGTATTTCGTGAAGCTGGCCGCGGAGGGAATGACGTCGACCGTGGAGAAACTGATCGGCGCGGATAACGTGAAGAAGCTGGCAGAAGCTTGCGGCGCGAAAACGGGCGACCTCGTCGTGGCGGTATCGGCAAAAGAAGAGATCAAGGGCACCGAGGCGGCGGCGCTGGTTGCGGGACAGTTGCGGCTGCAACTTGGCGAAGCGCTGGGCGTGATTGACAAGAAGCAGTGGAAATTCCTGTGGCTGACAGGATTCCCCTTGTTTGAATGGAGCGAGTCGGACAAAACGTGGGTGAGCGCGCAGCATCCGTTCACGGGAATTGTGGATGAGGACCTGGAGAAGCTGGAGACGGCGCCGTGGGAAGTACGCTCGAAGGGTTACGATCTGGTGTTGAATGGCGTGGAATTGGGGTCGGGCAGCATTCGAATTCACCGGCAGGATATTCAGGAGCGGCTCTTCAAAGCGCTCGGCTTGAGCGAAGAACAACTACGCCGGCGCTTCGGGTTTTTCCTCGACGCGCTGACGTATGGGACACCGCCACATGGCGGAATCGCGCTGGGCATTGACCGCGTGGTGATGTTGCTCGCCGGCGAAAAATCCATCCGCGAAGTAATCGCCTTTGCGAAGACGACTGCGGCCGTGGACTTGATGGCGGAATCGCCAAGCGACGTGGACCAGGCGCAGTTGGAGCAACTGGGAATACAAATAAAGGGCGCGGTCGCAAAAAGCGTCTAAGAGATGGTTTTGGGGGTCGGAGCTTTAGCTCCGACCCCCAAGACCGCGGAGAATGCGGCAAAAGAATGAGCAGAATTCGAATATTGGCGGAGGCGGTGGCGAACCGGATTGCGGCCGGGGAGGTGGTGGAGCGGCCTGCCTCGGTGGTGAAGGAATTGCTGGAAAATTCGCTGGACGCCGGCGCAAATTTTGTGCGGATCGAAACGGAGATGGGCGGAAAGCGCATGATCCGCGTGATTGACGACGGCCACGGCATGATGCACGACGACGCGCTGCTGGCATTCGAACGTCATGCGACCAGCAAGCTGCGCTCCGCCGACGATCTGATCACTATTTCGACTCTTGGATTTCGCGGTGAAGCGCTGCCCTCGATTGCGTCGGTTTCGCGACTCCTCCTCGAAACGCGCGATGCAAGCGAGGCGGAAGGAACGCGGGTGGAGTTTGCGGGCGGGAAGCTAATGGGGGTAAAGCCCGCAGGCTTGCCGCCGGGGACGACGGTGAGCGTGGCGGATCTTTTTTATTGCGTGCCGGCCCGGCGAAAGTTTCTGAAGTCGGACACGACGGAGCTGGGCCACATCGCATCACTCGTCACGCATTACGCGTTGGCGAATCCGACAAAGCAGTTCACGCTGACCACACCGACTCAGGAAATTGTGAATTGCCCCCCGACCGAGAAACTTGCGGATCGCGTGTACCAGCTTTTTGGCCGCCAGGCGCTGGACGAACTGGTGGAAATCCCCAGTGTTTCCGCGGCATTTCGCGCGGCAATAACGGAACCGGAAATGGAGTCGGGTGAAGAGGCCGCGACGCTGACGGTGAGCGGGTTTACTTCCCGGCCGGATATTCAGCGTCCGAACCGCAACGGAATTTATGTCTTCGTGAATCGCCGACTGGTACGCGACCGCCTGATCCTGCACGCGATTCATGAGGCGTATCGGAATATCCTGCCGCCGTCCGTATTCCCGGCGACGCTCCTGTTTCTGGAAATGCCCTACGACGAAGTGGACGTGAACGTGCACCCGGCGAAAATTGAGGTGCGATTCCGAAGGTCGCAGTTTGTGCACGATTTCACCCGAGACGCGATTCGCCAGGCGTTGATGGGCTCGCGGCCGATTGCGAGTTTCGCAACAGCGGCGGGCGCGGCGCTGGCGCCAAATCCAGCGCCGCCTCCGGGTTCGTTCGCGGGAGGATTGGCGGAAGCGAATCCGGATTCGGGTGTGCCGCGCGCGATGATTCCGCTGATGGAAGAGTTGGGAGTTGGTTCGGGCGTGGGCTCGGACTATTCGGCCGGAAATGGATTCGATCTGTCGACCGCACCCGCCCAGCCGGCGCCGCAAAGATTTCCCTTCGAACCGGGATCTTCGTTCCCAGGTGGCTATTCACCGGGAGCGATGCCGGCGGGGCAAGGCCGCGAGCCCAACTGGGCGGAGAATTTTTCGAGGGCTGGCGCCGACGTACCTGCCACATTGCCAAGGCCGGAGCAGATCGCGGATTTGAAGCCGCTCGGACAAGTGAGCGCGAGCTTCATCGTAGCAGTGAACGGCGAAGGACTTTGGATCGTGGACCAGCACGTGGCCCACGAGCGGGTATTGTTCGAACAGCATCTGGAAGCCCGGCGCGCCGGAAAAGTGGAAGCGCAGCGTATGCTGATGCCGCTGGTGTTCGAGCTTTCGCCGCGCCAGATCGTGATTTACGAAAAAATAGCCGAAGAGCTGGCGGCAAACGGATTCGAAGTGGAACCGATGGGGCCGAAGATCGTTGCCATCCAGGCGGTGCCTGCTGGAGTGGCGACGAACGATGCGGAGCACCTGTTGACCGAGATTATCGACGGAATCGAGCGGGAGAATGCGGCGATTTCGATTGATACGCTGCAGGCGAAGATTGCGGCGTCCACGGCGTGCCACGCCGCGATCAAGGTGAACATGCCGCTGGATCAGACAAAAATGGAATGGCTGCTCGGCGCGCTGGCAAAAACGGATTGTCCGATGAGTTGTCCGCACGGACGGCCGGTGGTGCTGCGGTACTCCGTGCGAGAGATTGAGCGGGCGTTTCATAGGATTTAGGGAGATCCATATGAAGGCTTTGAGCATTGTGTGCTTGGGCTTCGTTATCGTGTCGTTTACGGTGGCCCAAGGGATTCAGCCGAAGGAAGGCTTTGTCCCAAACCAGGAAACTGCTATAAAAATCGCCGAAGCTGTGCTGATTCCGATCTACGGAAAGGACAGACTTGAGTCGGAGCGACCATTTACAGCTGAATTGAAAGAAAATAAGTGGACAGTCTATGGCACACTCCGTTGTTCCGACGGCAAAGGTGGAAGTACAACCGTTGGTTGTAGGGGAGGAGTCGCTACCGTTGAGATTTCCAAACTCGACGCTCGCGTTCTTTCCGTGTCTCACGGCAGATAATATCGGACAGTCTTAAGTTCTTGCAGGACGCAGGACTGCGGAGTTAAGAAGAATGTCTTCGAAAGTGTCGAAGTAACTACAGGGAGAAGCGGGGTAATCGTGAACGAAACACAGAAGACGGCGGTGATTTTCGGACTGGCAAACAAGCGGAGCATCGCGTGGGCGATTGCACAGAAGCTCAATGAGGCAGGCTGGCGGCTGGCAATTACCTACCAGAATGAGCGCCTGGAGCAGGAAGCGAAAGATTTGATCACGGATTTGCCCGGGGCCGACGGCTTCATGTGCGATGTGACTTCGGACGCGGAGATCGCGAAATTGTTCGAACAGCTTAAGGCGCGCTATGGTGTGCTGGATGGATTGGTGCACAGCGTCGCGTTTGCGCCGGCCGACGATATGAAAGGCGAGTTCCTGAATACGACGCGCGAAGGGTTCCGGATTGCCCATGATGTCAGCGTGTATTCACTGATCGCGGTGGCGCGGGCCGCGGCGCCGTTGATGACCAACGGCGGCAGCATCGTTACGCTGACGTATTACGGCGCGGAAAAAGTCGTGCCGAAGTACAACATAATGGGCGTGGCCAAAGCCGCGCTGGAGGCCACGGTACGCTACCTGGCGAACGATCTGGGGCCGAAGGGAATTCGAGTCAATGCCATTTCCGCGGGACCGATTAAGACGCTGGCGGCGCGAGGAGTTTCGCAATTGGGCGAGATGCTGAAGTCGCACGCGGAGCGGTCGCCACTGAAACGAAATGTGGATCCCGCCGAAGTGGGCGGCACGGCGGCGTTTTTGTTGTCGCCGGCTGGTTCGGGGATTACGGGCGAGACGCTGTATGTGGATTGCGGCTACAACATCATGGGATTCTAGAAACGGAAACTGGAAAATAGAAATTGGAAAATCGGAAAAAGATTTGGAAGCGGGGCACGAGGGATCGTGCCCCGCTGAGTTTGGGCAGGCGAAATGAGGCCGCTTGGCGCAAAAACTGACGATTGCGATCGACGGACCGGCGGGGTCCGGTAAGAGCACCGTAGCACGCCGCGTGGCAGCGATGCTCGGTTATGTCTATCTCGACAGCGGGGCCATGTACCGCGCTGTTGCTTTGAAGGCATTGGAACGACGAGTTCCCCTTGAGAACGAAGACCAGTTGGAAAATCTGGCGCGAGAAACGCACATCGAGCTAAAGCCGCCGACTCCCGACCAGGAAGCCGCGGGCCTGAAGAACAGGGTGTTTCTGGATGGGCGTGAAGTGACACAGGAAGTCCGGACGGGAGACGTGGCGCAGGCGGCATCGCGACTGGCGACGATCGCCGGCGTGCGCGAAGTGCTGGTTGCCGAGCAACAGAAAGCGGGCGCGGGCGGCGGCGTGGTGATGGAAGGCCGGGACATCGGCACAGTGGTTTTCCCAAACGCGGAACTGAAAATATTTCTCGAGGCATCGGCGGTGACCCGCGCGCAGAGGCGTTGGATGGAACACCAGGAAAAGGGCGAAAAAGTTTCGGTGGGGCAAGTGATGGAAGAGGTGCGCGAACGCGACAAACGGGACCGCGAGCGGAAAGTTTCGCCTTTGGTGCGCGCGAAGGACGCCGTCCTGGTGGATAACACCGCGATGGGAATCGAAGAGACCGCGCGCCTGATCATGCTGCTTGCGCGGGAGCGGGAAAAAGCCGCGCCCTAAATCTGTGGAGGAAAACATGATGCGGACGATTGCCATGGCGATTCTTGCGATTGCGCCCCTGGTGGTGGCGTTTCCACTCGTTACACTGGCGCAGGATGATCGGAGCAATGCGGCCGCGCAAAATGAGGCGGCGCGAAAATTCCGTGCGTTTCTGGCGCAAGACTGGAAGCGCTGGATGGAAGATTATCCGGAGATGGCCACGCACGTCGGCTATCCGGGGCAGAACCGGAAATGGACGGATCAATCGCCCGCGGGAGTCGCTGCCCGGGAGAAGCACCTGCAGGAAAGCCTTGGGGAATTGAAGAAGATAGGTCGCGCATCCCTGCCGGCGAGCCAGCAGTTGAATTACGACTTGTATGAAGAGCTGTTCGAGACTGCAAACGAAGGACTGAGCTACGGCGACGATCCCATGCCATTCCGAGGTGTTATCCCTGGAAACCGGTGGTTGCCGATCAACCAGATGGGTGGCGTTCAGGATGCGGCAGACCTGTTTGCATTGATGCCGCACGAAAAATCGGCGGATTACGAAGACATTCTGGCGCGGCTGGAAACTCTTCCGGCTCCCGTAGAGCAAACCATCGCCTGGATGCAGGAAGGATTGAAGCGAGGATATACGCCACCGAAGATCGCGATGCGCGACTTACCGAAACAGCTTGCCGACCTTACGCCGGGCGATGCAATCAAAAGCCCGTTGCTGGCTCCTTTTCGGAATTTTCCGGCATCGATTGGAGAGGCAGACCGCGCGATGCTGACGGAGCGCGCTGCGAGGATTTATGCTGAGCGTATCGCCCCGGCTTTCGAGCTGCTCCGGGAATACCTCGTAAAGACCTACATTCCCGCCTGCCGGGAGAACATCGCGGCGACGGCCCTGCCGGACGGGGCCGCGGCATATGCATATCACGTGCGCTGGCAGACGACCACGAAGCTCACGCCGCTCCAGATTCATGAAATCGGACTCGCGGAAGTGAAACGGATTCGCGCGGAAATGGACCGGGTGATTCAGTCCGCCGGTTTCAAGGGGAATTTCCACGAGTTCACCGAGTTCTTGCGGACCGACCAGAAATTTTATTTTGATAAGCCCGAAGACCTGGTGAATGCGTACCGGGTGATTGCCAAAAAGATCGACCCGGAATTGGCGCACGAATTCGGAAAACTGCCACGCTTGCCGTATGGCGTGACTCCGATCCCCGATTTCAAAGCACCTTCCCAGACGACGGCTTACTACCAGCCAGGCTCGCCTGAAGCGGGGCGACCCGGCTACTACTTCGTGAATACGTACAATCTGCACGCGCGGCCGAAGTGGGAGATGGAAGCGCTCTCGCTGCATGAATCCGTGCCGGGACACCATCTGCAGATTTCCCTGGCACAGGAGCAGGAGAATGTGCCGGAGTTCCGCAAGCACATTGGGTACTCGGCGTTTGTGGAGGGCTGGGCGTTGTACGGCGAAAGTTTGGGTTACGACCTTAGATTGTACAAAGACCCGTACTCGAAATTTGGACAGTTGACGTATGAGATGTGGCGCGCGGTGCGGCTTGTAGTGGACACGGGCATGCACTCGATGGGTTGGACGCGACAGCAGTCGATTGATTTCTTCCGCGAGAACACAGGGAAGACCGACCAGGACATTACAGTGGAAGTGGATCGCTACATCGTCTGGCCGGGACAAGCGCTGGCCTACAAGCTGGGCCAGCTGAAGATTCGAGAATTACGAGAGCGTGCGGAAAAGGAACTGGGGACCCGCTTTGATGTGCGCGCGTTTCACGATGCGGTGCTGGAACAAGGTGCGGTGCCATTGAGTTTTCTGGAACTGCACATGGATGCTTGGATCGCCGCGCGTAAAGCGAAGGCAAACTAAACTTCACGAAGCAATCATCTCGAGATACTTGAAAAGTAACCAATTGTTGCGAAAATGGCTGAAAAAAGATTTTTACACGCTGACAGCTGAGGCTTTTTGCAGCGCGGACTGGTAGGAATCGGGGACATTGTCTTCGGGGCAGCCGAGGCGTTCGGTGAAGATGGCGAGTTTAGGCCATTCCGCGCGTTCAAGAGCGAGCAGCACTTCGTAGAGGTCGCGATAGCGGTTTTCTCCGCCGCAGAGCGCAACCTTTACCGCGGGGTCGATGGGGAGGGATTGCAAGACATCTTTGATGGGTTTATCGAGCAACGCGTCGGCGACAGATAGCAGGCCCATGAGAAACATGGTGTTGCTCTTTTCGCGTAGTCCGGCGGGCCCGGCAAAATCCTCGCAAAAATAGCCCCGCGTCAGGGCAGTGTGGATAAGCTCCGGCGGTTTGCCGGAACTCATGGCGATGACGGCAAAAATAGATACCCATCGGCGGAATTCGTTTTCGCCAAGCAACGTCATAGCGTGGCGGATGCTGGTGACTTCGGCGCGCAGGCCAAGTGCGGGCGAATTGAGATAGCGCAACAGGCGGTAGAGCAGGGAAGGATCCTGTTTGAACAGCATTTCAATGGCGTCGTAATCGAGTTCCGATGAAGCAACGGCGCTCAGCAGCTGAAGCTGAATCAGCTTGTTTCCGGGAATATCCCGCGTCTCGAGCATCGAAGGCCTGCAGAAAAAATAGCCCTGAAAATAGCAGTAGCCAAGATTGCGGGCTTCGTCGAGATCGTTCTGCGTTTCCACTTTTTCGGCCAAGAGAGAAAGGCCATTGCCGAGATACTTTTCGGCGACACGTTTGCGCCCGTCCGCATCGAGCAGCGTGAAATCCACCTTCAGGTAATGAGCAATATCCACCAGCGGTTGCAGCGCAGGCTCGCCAAGAAAATCGTCAAGAGCCAGGTAATAACCATCCTGGCGAAGTTCGCGGCAGATGCCGACGATTTCGTCAGTCGGTTTCACACTCTCCAGAATTTCGACCACGATTCGGTCGGCCGGAAGCAGCCGGGGCGCTCCGAGCCGGAGCGCCAGTTCATCCACATTGATGAATGCGCGGGCGTTGCCGGTGAGGTTTTGCAGATCGAAGAGTGTAAGCGAATCGGCGATGACGCTGGAAGAAGCGTGATTGCGCGGTTGGAAAAAATTCTGCGGGCCGCCGCGGAATAGCAGTTCGTAGGCGTACACCCGCAGCCGCTTGTCGAAAATCGGCTGGCGGGCAATGAATTTTTCATGCATTCAGGCACCGTGGCTTGCCGCAGCAAGCCGTTTTTTCAGAACCACGGAGACGATGGTCCGAAATGAGCCACCGGGTGGGGTGCCGTGGGGGGCTTTTCCTCAGACCGGCGCGGACATCGAGTTGAGAAATTCCGCGTTGGCCTTGGTCTTTGAGAGGCGGCTGAGCAAAAGTTCCATCGCCTCTACAGTAGAAAGGGGACTCAAAACCTTGCGCAATACCCAGACGCGGCTAAGCTCGTCGGGCGGCAACAGCAATTCGTCCTTACGCGTTCCGGAGCGCTGAATATCAATGGCCGGGAAAACGCGCTTATCGGCGAGCCGGCGGTCGAGGTAGATTTCCATGTTGCCGGTGCCCTTGAACTCTTCGAAGATTACGTCGTCCATGCGACTGCCCGTGTCAATCAAAGCGGTGGCGATGATCGTAAGCGACCCGCCTTCTTCGACATTGCGCGCTGCGGCGAAAAAGCGCCGCGGGCGCTGCAATGCGTTGGCGTCAATACCGCCGGAGAGAACTTTGCCGGACGGCGGCGTAACGGCGTTATAGGCGCGCGCGAGACGCGTGATGGAGTCAAGCAGCACGACGACGTCACGCTTGTGTTCCACCAGGCGCTTGGCCTTTTCGAGCACCATTTCAGCCACCTGAATGTGGCGTTGCGGCGGTTCGTCAAAAGTGGAGCTGATGACTTCGCCCTTTACCGTGCGCTGCATGTCGGTGACTTCTTCCGGCCGCTCGTCGATCAGCAGCACGATCAAGGCGACTTCGGGATGATTCACGGTGATGGAATTGGCGATGGACTGCAGCATCATAGTCTTGCCGGTGCGTGGCGGCGCGTTGATCAAGCCGCGCTGGCCTTTGCCGATGGGGCACAGCAGGTCCAGCACGCGCCCCGTCAAATTGTCCTTGTTCGTTTCCATCTTCAGCCGGCCCTGGGGATAGAGCGGCGTCAGGTTGTCGAAGAAAATCTTGTTGCGCGCGACCTCGGGGTCTTCGAAGTTGACGGCTTCGACTTTGATCAACGCAAAGTAGCGCTCGCCGTCCTTCGGAGGACGCACCTGGCCGGAGACAGTGTCGCCCGTGCGCAGATCGAATTTGCGGATCTGCGAAGGGGAGACGTAGATGTCGTCGGGGCCGGGGAGGTAGTTGTATTCCGGAGCGCGAAGGAACCCGAAACCGTCGGGCAGGCATTCCAGCACGCCTTCCGAAAATATCAGTCCGCTTTTCTCCGTTTGCGCGCGGAGGATCTGGAAGATCAACTCCTGCTTGCGCATCCCGCTGGCGCCGGGAATGTTCAATTCCTTGGCGATTTTAGCCAGGTCGGTGATGTTTTTTTCTTTCAGCTCAGCCAGGCTGATGCTGATTTGATTGTTTCCTTCTGTACTCGTTTCTTTTGCCATATATCCTAACTTTAAGTTTTGGTTGATTGTTCCTTGACCGACTACAACCTGGAACTGGACTGCGTGGTGGTGTACCTTCCGGCGAAAAAGACCTTTCGCCAGGGCGGGCAACCAAACTATCTGCAACCAGAAGCCTCTCGAAGCGGGAATTGCCTGCAGGCTGCAGGTGCAGACTGCTCCCGGATTAAGATGCTTAGTTTGTCAAACTCGTATCTTTGTCGGCGCCAGTGGTAAACGGCTCTGCGACAGGCGCAACCCCGGTTCCTACAAGCGGCACGATGGGCCGCTCCAGCGCGATCTGCAACACTTCATCCATAGTTTCCACGAAGTGCATCTTGAGGCTGGAGAGGATCTCCTGGGGGATTTCCGCTAGGTCCTTCTCATTATCCTTCGGAAGGATGATGGTACGCAAGCCCATTCGGTGGGCGGCCAGGAGCTTTTCCTTCACGCCGCCGATGGGCAAAACCTTGCCGCGCAGGGTGATTTCGCCGGTCATCGCAACATCGCAGCGTACCGGGTTCTTCGTCAGCGCGCTGACAATCGAGTTGCAGATAGTGATTCCCGCGGAGGGGCCGTCCTTGGGGATGGCGCCTTCCGGCACATGCACGTGGATATCGAGCGTGCGGTAGAAATCTTTTTCCAGGCCGAGAGCGGCGGTGCGCGAGCGGACGTAGCTCATGGCGGCTTGCGCGGATTCCTGCATCACTTCGCCGAGCTTCCCGGTGGGCGTCAGGCGGCCTTTTCCTTCCATGGTGGTGGCTTCGACGGCCAGCACGGAGCCGCCGACCTCCGTCCACGCCAAGCCAGTGGTCAGGCCGATTTCATTCTGCTTTTCAAGCCAGAATTCCCGGAACTTCAGCACGCCGAGATAATCGTTTATGTTCAAGGGCGTGATCTCGACCGTGGTTTCGGGGCCATCGGCAACCACTCGGCGAGCCATTTTCCGCGCGATATTCTGAATCTCGCGTTCCAGGTTTCGGACACCCGCTTCGTGTGTGTAGTGGCGGATCATGTGCAGCAGGCCGTCATCGGTGAATGTGAGATTCTTCTCCGTCAGGCCGGTGGCTTCGCGAGCTCGCTTTACCAGGAAGCGCTTGGCGATTTCCAGCTTTTCCTGCTCGGTGTAGCCGGGCAGGCGCAAGATTTCCATGCGATCCTGCAGCGGCTGCGGAATCGTGTGCATCACATTCGCGGTGCAGACGAACATCACTTTCGAAAGATCGTATTCGACGTCCAGGTAGTGATCCGTGAACCCGTGATTGAGTTCCGGATCGAGGACTTCCATCAGGGCCGCCGACGGGTCGCCGCGGAAGTCGGTGGACATTTTATCCACTTCATCGAGGACAAAAATCGGATTGACGGTGCCGGCCTTTTTCATCATCTGAATAATCTGGCCCGGCAGGGCGCCGATGTAAGTGCGTCGGTGGCCGCGAATTTCCGCTTCATCGCGCACGCCGCCCAAGGAAACGCGGACAAATTTGCGGCCGGTGGCATGGCCGATGGACATGGCCAAGGAAGTCTTGCCAACGCCAGGAGGCCCGACGAAGCAAAGGATGGAGCCTTTGGGATTCTTCACGAGCTGGCGGACGGCCAAAAACTCCAGGATGCGGTCTTTCACTTTTTCAAGGCCGTAATGTTCCGTGTTGAGGATATCCTCGGCGGCTTTGATGTCGCGAATCTCTTTCGAACGCTTCTTCCAGGGCACGGCGAGCAGCCAGTCAATATAGTTGCGGCTGACGGTGGATTCCGCGGACATCGGCGGCATCAATTCCAGGCGCTTTAGCTCCGTGCTGGCCTTTTCGAGAACGTCCTTGGGCATGCCGGCGGAATCGATCTTTTTCTTCAACTCTTCGATTTCGTTTTTCTCGCCGCGCCCAAGTTCCTTCTGGATGGCCTTGAGCTTTTCGTTCAGGTAATACTCTTTTTGCGCGCGCTCCATCTGGCGCTTCACGCGGGTGTTGATGTTGCGGTCGACGTTCAGCTTTTCCAGCTCAATTTCCAGAATGTCGGATACGCGGTTCAGGCGCTCCAGCGGGTCCGCGGTTTCGAGCAGATCCTGCTTTTCGTCCACGGGCAGCTGGAGATTTGCTGCAATCGTGTCCGAAAGACGCGAAGGATCGTCTACACGCGCCGCGGCGATCATCGTGTCGTAATTCAGGCTCTGCGAAAGCTTGATGAACTGCTCGTAGAGGCCGGTGACTTTCTGGACGAGTTGCTCAACCTGGGGAGTGGCTTCAATTTTTGCCGCGAGGAGGCGAATGTTTGCCCGAAAGAAGCCTTCCTCGGAAGTAATGGAAAGCGAACGAGCGCGTTCGACGCCTTCGACCAGCACCTTTATATTGCCGTCCGGCAGTTTCACGCTCTGGACGATGTTCGCGAGGGTTCCGACGGCGTAAATCTCTTCGGGCTTCGGATCGTCAATCGACGCATCATGCTGGGTCGAAAGAAAAATCTTTTTGTCGCCGGCAAGCGCTTCTTCGAGCGCACGAACGCTGGCTTCGCGGCCGACGATAAACGGTGTCATCTGCTGCGGAAAGATGACCATATCGCGCACCGGCATCATGGGTACGCGTTTCATTTCCTGTTTCTCACGAGTGAACATGCAGGCCCCTGAACTTCCTCAGACGCCCAAGAAGCCGTTAGCCGGCTTTCTCGAGCAAACTCCAGTTGATTTCGTGGCCGCGGACCATTTCGGCGGTGACCACAAAATCTCGCACTCTCTTCTGCATCGGCAGGTGATACATCAACTCCAGCATGAGGTCTTCGAGGATCATACGCAAGCCGCGCGCGCCGACTTTGCGCTGAAGAGCCAACTCCGCGACCGTCTCCAGTGCGTCGTCGGTGAACCGCAGCCGCACGTTTTCAAATTCAAACAGCCGCTGGTACTGTTTCATCAGCGCGTTCTTCGGCTCGGTCAAAATCTTCATCAGCGCGCCCTTGTCCAGGTCGCTCATGACGCCGGCGACAGGCAGGCGGCCGACAAATTCCGGAATTAGTCCATAGCGAATCAGATCGCCGGGCTGAACCTGTTCCAGCAATTCCGTGTTGCGGCGCTGCGCCGAGGTCGCTCCAGACTCGGTATGGAAGCCCAGCGAACGGCGTCCAACGCGCTTTTCGATCAATTTTTCCAGGCCCACGAATGCGCCGCCGCAGATAAATAGGATGTTCGTAGTATCCACCGGGGTAAATTCCTGGTGAGGATGCTTGCGCCCGCCCTGGGGAGGCACATTGGCAACAGTGCCCTCGAGAATCTTCAGCAGCGCCTGTTGGACGCCCTCGCCGCTGACGTCGCGGGTGATGGAGGGGTTTTCGTCCTTCTTGGCGATCTTGTCGATCTCATCGATATAGATGATGCCTTGCTGGGCCTTCTGAACGTCCCCGTCGGCAGCCTGCAACAGCTTCAAAATAATATTTTCGACGTCCTCGCCGACGTAGCCAGCTTCCGTCAAAGTGGTCGCGTCAACAATCGCGAACGGCACATCCAGCATGCGCGAGAGCGTTTGCGCCAGCAGGGTCTTGCCGGTGCCTGTGGGTCCGATCAGAAGAATGTTGGACTTGCTGAGTTCGACTTCCCCCGGCTGCTTGTTCAGGAAGATGCGCTTGTAGTGGTTGTATACGGCGACAGCCAATTTCTTTTTGGTGCGGTCCTGGCCGATGACGTAGCTGTCCAGGAACTGCTTGATCTCTGGCGGGCGAGGCAACCGGCGCGCCGGGGCCGCGGCTTGTTCCCGCTTCTCATCTTCCAGAATCGTCTGGCAAACGCCCACACACTCATTGCAGATGTACGCCCGGGGATAATCCGAAGGCGAACTGATGAGCTTCTCCACCTGCTCCTGCGTCTTGTGGCAGAAGGAGCAGCGAAGCGGTTCGTCTGGGGTATATTTTTTCACGTGTGTGCGGGCCTCTCCTCCGGCTCAGCTTCCGGAGACGTTGAATACCATTCTAGGCCGATTTTTCCCCCGGGTGAAAGAGAAAGTGTGACCCCTGCCGTCAAATAGAAACGCTTGTGGATTTCTTTCCGCCCCCGGCCCGGCCGGCAAGCGGCGAATTTCTATCGGTGCTTGTAGATAATCTCGTCGATCATCCCGTATTCCTTGGCCTGCTCGGGATTCATGATGTAATCGCGTTCCACGTCTTTTTCGATGCGTTCCACGGGCTGGCCGGAGTGCTTGGAAAGGATGGTATTGATGGTGGTCCGCATGCGCAGAATCTCTTTCGCGTGCAGGTCAATGTCGGTGGCCTGGCCGCCAAGCCCGCTCATCCACGGTTGGTGAATCAGAATGCGAGCATTCGGCAGGGCAAAGCGCTTCTTCGGCGAACCGCCGGCAAGCAGCACGGCGGCAATCGAAGCCGCCTGGCCGACGCAGGTGGTCACCACGTCCGGCTTCACGAACTGCATTGTGTCATAAATCGCAAAGCCCGCGGTGATGGAGCCGCCCGGTGAATTGATGTACAGCTGAATGTCTTTTTCCGGGTCCTCGGCCTGCAGGAACAGCATCTGCGCGGTGGCCAGGTTGGCAACGTGGTCATCAATCGGTGTACCAATAAAGATGATGTGCTCTTTCAGGAGGCGCGAGTAAATGTCGTAAGCGCGCTCGCCCCGGCTGGTCTGTTCCACCACCATAGGTATCAGAGTGGTCGCGTGATAGGTCGGTTCTTCGTAGTTTTTCATAGGAAAAATTTGGCTCGTGGGAGCGGGGTCAGGATCACTTGGCGCTTGCCGCGGCTACCGTTTTGACACTGGCGTTCTGCGCCAGCCAGTCAATCGTCTTGTCACTCCGCAGCTTCGCTTTCATCCTATCGAGCGCACCCTGCTTTGTCAAACGAGCGCGCAGCACTTCCGCAGATTCACCCGAATGGCCGGCCATGTGTTCAAGCTCATGGTCCAGTTCCTCGTCGGTGGCATCGATTTTCTCTTCGGTGGCAATACGGTCAATCACCAGTTCGGCCTTCACGTCATCCTTTGCGCGGTCTTCCTGCCGCTTGCGCAGGGTCACCCAGTCGATATTGACAGCCCGGGGATCCACGCCCTGCTGCGCCAACGAACGAACCACGCGTTCCAGCCGCACGTCCATTTGATGCTCGACCAGCGATTCGGGTACCGGAAAGTCGTGCAACTTTACCAGCTCGCCAATCACTTTTTCGCGCTGCAAATCTTTCTGGCGATGATCACGCTCATGCTCCAGGCTTTCCTTGATCTTGGTCTTGAGCTCGTCGAGCGAAGTGGCGTCGCTGACGTCCTTCGCGAATTCGTCGTTCAACTCAGGCAGTTTCTTCGTCTTGATTCCCAGCACATCCACGGAATAGTGGAAGAGTTTTCCCGCGAGTTTCGCGTCCGGATAGTCCGCGGGATAGTTGACGTCAAAATCCTTGTGATCGCCCACATTTGCCCCGCGCAGGTTCTCGTTGAACGGCTCCATCGTCTCTTCGGCTCCGACGTGGCACAGCACGCTTTCCGCATCCAGCGGATCGCCCTCGCCTTCGGGCGTGCCGTGCAGCTTCACCTGCACAAAATCGTCGTTCTCAACGGTGCGGCCTTCCACCGGAGTGAACGCCGCGGCGCGCTGTTGCATTTCCGCCAGCGTCTTGGAGACATCCTCATCGGTCAAATTCATTTCCGGCATTTCGATTTCAAGGTTCTTGTAGTTCGCGAGAGTGAATTCCGGCAGCACATCGAACGATGCCCGAAACTTTACCGGCTCCCCTTCCTTGAACTCCAGCTTGTCCACTTGCGGCTGCGAGACAGGCGTAAGCTTCTGCTCCGCCACGGCCTTTTCCACCGTTTCCGGCACCAGGGTCTGCAGAACTTCGCCCTTGATATCTTCCGCGAAACGGCGCTTGATCAGCGAAATCGGAGCCTTGCCCGGCCGGAAGCCCGGCACGCGCGCCATCTTGGCAAATTCTTTGGCAACTTTTTCGGAAGCTTTGGAAACCTCTTCGGCGGGAATTTCCAGTTCCAGTTCTCTACGGCAGCTAGCGTCCGCCATTCGTCTTCTCCCTTATCGAAAATCAATACCCTTGTGAATTTATTTGAGTGTTGCCGGTCCGGCAGACGGATGGTGCGGGGCCAAAAACACGCATCCGGGTTCCTTCACGCCATCCCGCGCATGCTGCGGAATTTTCATGGATTACAGTGCGGAACCCAGCGGGAATCCTGCAAGCGACACCGAACCCTAAGTATAGGTTAGCCCGCGATTGCGGTCAACGAATCCCCGGAGTCGTGCTGAAACTGCGGCCGCGCGGATCTTTCGCAATGGCCAACATGTTCGATGCAAGCCAGCGCGCAACCGCCATCAGGAATTTGGGTTATAGAATGTGAAAGCTGGCGCCCTCGTTACATGATAGGCCGCCGGCGCAAGAAAACAGAAACTCAAATCGCGCCTGGCTCATCTAAGACGGTAGAGCGCCGCGAGGCACAGGGCGCGCGGAGGTTGACGAACATGAACACACTCGATCGCAAGGCATTCCCCTTGCTGGCTTCGTGTGGCAGAAAGGCTTCGGCCATCGTGCTGGGCGTCGCGTTGCTCTTCGCCGCTGCGCCACTCTGTACTCGCGCGGCTCAGGATCAGGATCAGGATCAGCCCGCTCCCGCGCAAACTCCGCAGGGTCCACCGTACGAAACGCAATCTCCCGAACAGTTGCAGCAACTGGTGGCGCCGATCGCCCTTTATCCGGATTCTCTGGTGGCCCAGATTCTCTCCGCGTCTACTTTTCCTGAACAGGTAGTCGAAGCCGACCGCTGGGTGCAAAACCATCCAGACCTGAAGGGCGATGAGCTAGGGCGGGCCGTCGACCAGCAGCCGTGGGACCCCAGCGTCAAGGCCCTGGCCGCGTTTCCCTCCGTGCTCGGCAACATGGACAAAAACCTCTCCTGGACGTCCTCCTTGGGCGATGCGTATTACAACCAGCAGCAGGACGTGGGGGATGCCATCCAGGTGATGCGCCAGAAAGCGCAGCAGGCCGGCAACCTGAGTTCCACGCCCCAGCAGACCGTAACCACGCAGGGCTCCACAGTCATCATCCAGCCGGCGGCTCCCGACGTCGTCTATGTGCCGGCCTATGACCCGTGGCTCGTTTACGGGCCGGGAATCGTCGCTTGGCCGGGCTGGTATCCCTATCCAGGAATCTGGTATGGCGGACCGCACCTGTTCTTCGGCGTCGGGTTCGGAATTGGCTTCTTCGGCGGCTACGGCTGGGGTTGGGGCCACTGGGGCTACGACTGGCACAACCATTACGCTGTTTACAACCACGAGCGGTACTTCTCCCACAGCACCACCTTCTATAACCGCAATGTCTATTACCGCGGCGGACGCGGCGGCCCAGGCGCTCCCGGCCGGGGCGGATTCCGGCCCCAGGATCGGAGTTTCGCGGCCCACGGCAACGTCTACAATCGCCCAGGCGGCTCGCCTCGGCCGTTTGAGGGAAACAACCACGCGGCACGCGGGTTCGCTCAACCTCGCGGAGAAAGCAACGTCCACTCTGGAGCGTTCAGCGGCTACGACCATGGAGGAGAGTCTCGCAGCTACTCAGCCCGCGGCAGCGCCAGCTTTGGCGGTTCGCATGGCGGCGGAGGCGGCGGCTTCCATGGCGGCGGAGGTGGTGGTGGCTCCCACGGTGGAGGCGGGCCGCACCACTAAAACGCTGGTTCGGATTTTCTCAAGGGACCGCAAGACTCGAAAGAGGAGGGAAGTGCTATGCCGGCTGGATATAAAAAGAATTGCGTGACTGGTGGGGTCAATTCTCTGAGGTTGAGCGCCGCTGCGATTTTACTGGCGGGTTTGTTTGCGGCGCCGGCTTTTGCCCAGCAAGCGGGACAGAAAACTTTCTCCTCCCCGGAAGAGGCCAGCAAAGCCATGTTTGCGGCGGTGAAAAGCAACGACGAAAAAACCATGCTCGCTCTGCTGGGGCCCGAAGGAAAAGAAATCATTTCTTCGGGAGACGAAGCCGAGGACGCGCAGTCCCGAGCCGAATTCGCCAAACGATACGAAGAGATGAGCCGCCTGGTGAAAGAGCCGGACGGCAGCGTCACCTTGTATATCGGCGCGCACAACTGGCCTTGCCCGATTCCTCTCGTGCATAAAGCCAATCTCTGGTATTTCGATACAGCCGCGGGGAAGCAGGAGATTCTCTTCCGCCGCATCGGCCGCAACGAGGTTTCGGCCATCCACGTTAGCCGCGAACTGGCGGCGGCACAGAAGGAATATTTTTCGGAGCAACACGGCGAGTATGCACACCGGATTTACAGCGAAGCCGGCAAGCACGACGGTCTTTATTGGAAAACCGCCGAGAACGAGCCGCAAAGCCCCATCGGTCCGCTGGTGGCCCAAGCCGTCTCGGACGATGACACTAAGAGCCGGGGCGTCACGCCAGTCCCCTTCCGCGGTTACTATTTTCACATCCTGACGCGCCAGGGGAAGAATGCTCCGGGCGGTGCGAAGCTCTACCTGGCCGACGGCAAAATGACCAGCTTCGCATTCATCGCGTATCCCGCGATGTATCGTACTTCAGGTGTGAAGACGTTTGTGGTGAGCGAAGACGGAGTCGTCTACGAGAAAGATCTTGGAAAGAAGACGGAAACAATCGCAATTTCAATGCACGAGTTCAATCCAGATTCCAGTTGGCAAAAATCAGAACCCGAACAGCAGCTGGCTAATGCCGGAAAATCGCCGAAGCAATAGTTCAAACAGTGTGGGCACAGTTTGGCAAGCATGCTGGGGCAGACATCCTCAACCCTGGGAGAAGCCGGCGCCTTACGGCAGGGTGGATCATCGCCATAGTCGCTGATGGTTTTTAGAAGCGATATTCCAGCGTAGCCATCACCGTGTGCGCGTGATACGACGGCTGGTCCACTCCCAGGAACAGGTAGCGCGCTGCCGACGGATCGCCGACCACAAAGCCAGGGTAGAACGGGCTCGGAGCCCCGGGCTGTGGGGTAGGAGTGTTCGCGTTCAGTATCGGTGAGGTGCATCCTGGCACGCTATTCGTGACTGGTGGTCCGTTTGGAATGGGGCTGACGCAGCCCATGTACGGCGTCATCACGCTCGTCTGGTAATCCCGGTTGTCCCACTGCTGATAGCGATACTCGATGCGTGGAGTGAGCCGGTCTGTCAGCTTGTATTTGAAAATCACGCCAATTTCGTGGCTGCGCTCGACCGTTTCCGGGTAGGGGGTCGCGGCGTTCGTGCCAGTCAGCAGAAATGTGTTTGGGTTCGTGGTAGCAGGAGCTATCGGCACGATCGTGGGATCGCCCAGAAACTCCGAGTTCACATTCCCCTTGCCCGCGGAGAGCGTGTAGTAGGTCGTGAAATACGCCTTTTTGCTCAGGTAAAGGTCTACGCCCACGGAATAAACGTCAACGGGATCCGTCGCGGTACTTTGCCAATCGTTGTTGGCACTGTCGCATCCGTTGCAGGTAAGGATGGTCTGGCCTGTCCCCGCCGGTGTGCGATAGCGGGTGATCATCCGCTGGTAATAATGCTCGCGCGAATATTCGGCATACAGCGTGACGTGGTTGGAGAAGGCATAGTCCGCGTCGAACCCATAGTTGTAAGAGATGTCCTTCTGCAGGCCATAGAGATAGTAAGGCCCAACAGTCGCCGCTGCGCCGGTCAGGAAATTCAACGGTGTCAGGCTGTTGACGCTGCCGCGCTTGTTGTAGTCGTTCTGCAGCGTGCCGCCAAAAGCGGAAACCGTCAGCTTGTCCGACGGGCTGTATTGCACCAAGAAATCGCCGCGGTTCAAGGTGCGCGCGGCCTCGTCGAACCGGCGATGGCATCGCTGGTCGGCGGTGAACGTCACGTCGGTGTTGTCGTTGCAAACGACTGGCGCGCCGGTCACGGAGTCAGTGACATTGTCGTTCTGGTATGCGTCTGGAGTGCGGTTGGAATGCCGGTAAGAGAGCCGGATCAACAGATCGCGAATCGGCACCCAGTCCCCCGAAATGAAAAACGTGTTGTCCAGCGAGTGGGAGACGTCGCGGTGGGTGCGATCCATCCATAGCTCGTCGACGCCGGCCTTGATGGAACTCTTCTTGGCGAAATACCAGATTCCGCTGATTTCCAGATCCTTGCGGTTAAAGCCGAACGGCGTGTTCTCGGTCGGCCCTACGGGAGCGGCCGCATCGCCCTGAACCGGCGTGAACGCTCGCACCGGTGTGTTGTCGTTGTAATCGTACTGGCGGTAATTCGCTTTGAAGGTTACGTTTTTCCAGCTGGCCGTGGAGATCGTGTAATTCATCGCCAGAGTCTGCGCGTCTCCTCCCAGATTGGCCGCGGGCAACACTGCCAGCGAATTGCAAGCCTGTGTTCCGTCGCCGCAGGTGGTAATTGAGGTATTGGTGGTGTAGGGCAGGAACGCCTGGTTTTGCTTCAGAAATCCGGGCGTAATGCTGGCCGTTACATGCAGATATTTTCCGATGTCCGTCCCGGCTGCGAAATTAAAGTAGTTGGCGTGATTGTCCGGATAAAGCGCCATGGCTCCGGTCACAGGATTGGCGATCTGCTCGGCGTTGAAGCGGAACGGATTGTCCCACGTCAATGTGGACGTATTGTTCTGGAAAAAGGAACCGATGTACGCGCCTTGGACCACTAGCGAACGCCAACCGAAGTCGGCGCCGAAGCGCACCAGATTGTTGAAGTAGTTGATGGGTTCGGGCAATTCGACCCCGAATCCTCCCGTCGTTGCGGCACTCGGACTTCCATTCATTACCAGTCCAATCGGACGGGCTCCCTTCTGGCTTTCCCGGAAAAACAACCCGTTCACGTTCCAGTGGGAGTTGAGGTTGTAGCCGGCCGAAATGGTCCCGGCTTTCCGGTAAATTGCCGGGGTAAAGAAATTGGACTGCGGCACCACCTGCGTATTGACGATGTTTGGAATGGTGTTAGCGGGTGTGGCGGCCTGCAGCGCCTGGCGAATCAGCGTTGGGAAGCTGTAAACGCCCGGCGAAGTCTGCGTGAACAACGTGCGCGTCGTGTCGCTGTAAATGTGGGGAATTTCGTCGAAACGGAACTGCACCTTGAACTTTCCGTAATCGCCGTACGTTGCAAGATAGCTCTGGTCGTGGTACAGCGTGCTTTGCGATTGCAGGCCGAAATAATTCTTCGTGTGCAGCACGTTGTCGAATTTCACGTCCAGCCGCCGCACGTAAAAGCCATCCCGGACATCCTGATACTCGTTGAATTGCGAAGCCTTCAATGCCGGCTGGAACGGCAGATCCGGCCGTCCATACACTTCGCCGTTGGCGAAGCGCACGCCAAAATCCACCGTGCCATGGTCCGCATCCTTCTCCTTATCCTTGTTTTCCTGGGCGGGAACGCGGTAAGCGAAAGCAACAAGAGTCAAGACTGCCAGAATCGCAAGTTCAGCTGTTTTTCTCATTGAGTAAGCTCACTTTTCCTACCGCAAAAATGCGGAACCCGATGGGTGATTGGACCCGTGAATATAGGAATGGCAGTTGGTGCAGCCACGGTTGAAGTTCTTGACGGAGCTGAGCGGCTGCGCCTGCGTCGGATGGCGGCTGGCGTCGTGGCATTCGTCGCAGACGCGCGGCATGCGCACCTTCAGCAATTGCGGATTGTTGCTGCCGTGCGGTTCGTGGCAGTTGGCGCAGTTTTCCAGCACCGGCGGGTGTTCCCACAGAAAAGGACCGCGCCGCTCCGTGTGGCAGCTCAGGCAGTTTTCATTCGTGGAACTCTGGATCAACTGCTTGGGATTCGGCGTGCCGTGGGGATTGTGGCAGCTCGTGCAGGTTACTTTGCCTTCGCGATACGGCATGTGTGAAGAGCGCTGCAACTGTGCGCGGCGCATCTGGTGGCACTGCAGGCACAGTTCCGGCTGCCGTTTTTTCACGCCGCGATTGTCGGATAGCGGCGCGCTGTAGCGCGCGTCGGAAGAGAGCGTGGTGTGAACCTCTTGTTTAACCTGGTGGCAGTCCACGCAAGCAACCCCGCGCGATTCGTGCGGGCTGCCCTTCCAGAAAAGATGCGTGCCGCGAGAGTGGCAATCCATGCAAACGGCATTCTGTTCGGCTACCGAGTTCTTCGAATCCTTGCCGAAACGAATGGGGATAGTTTCTTTGCCGCCGCCGGCCTCCACGTGAGTGCGGCCCGGACCATGGCACGATTCGCAGCCCCGGGCTTCCTCGGCGGTGTGCGGATTGCCCAGCATCACTTTGCCCATCACGGTGTTCTTGAATCGGCGATTTTGATCGTCATGGCAAGTGATGCAAGTTTCGCTGCCGACGTAGTCGCCATCCGCTCCCTTGGGCGGAGGGGTCTTGGCATTTTCCTGCGAGGGCGTGGGCGAAGGAGTTGCGGATTTCGAATACGAGCCCGTTTCTCCCTGGCCGGACGGCGCAGGATCCTGCACCGGCTGCTGGCGGGCAAACGAATACACCGCCGCGAAGAAAAATAGGATTAGTCCCAGAATGGGTAGCAAGACTTGGCGAGGCGGCATGGTTCCTCTCATTGACCCTCCGATAACCGGCAAATCCGCGGCAGCCAAAATTCAGCCGAGCGGGTAGCAAGAGGCAAATCGCGTGCCAATCCTTGGAAGCTTTTCACAATCGGTCTGTGGAATTGCAGTTCTCTCGTGGACGGTATGAAAAATGGAACCCGCCCGATATTTTTCACTGTTCCAACGGGCAGCCAGTTCGCGGGGAAAGTTGTGCTATCCAATTAATTATCAATGACTTGGAAAGTAATCTCGCCTATAAGTTCCCAAAAGTCTGGACTTGCTTTTGATTCAATCGGCAGAGGAACGAAGATTTCCAGACAAGCGATGCTTCATTCGGTGGCTTCCAGGCATTCAAAATGCTCCCAAAATAGTTCCAATTTCCCGGTTTGAAACGCTGAAACGCCAATTTGAGTGGCTTTCTTTTACTCTAAGCCCTTTGCATTACTACTCTTTTGCTGCCCATCCATCGCAATTTCACCCATCTTGGTGTGAAATTCCGCACGTTCCTAGGGCAAGGAAGCCCATGACCGGCACTCCGACACACTCACCGGCGCCGTCAACGGCGGGCTTATTTTGAAGTGAATCGCCCCCTCGGAGGTAGAGCAAAAGCTTCTCGAACCCGTGTTGGCGTCTACGGGCGTTGCCACCACAACATATTCCTTGCACGAGCGCAGTTTGCACACCGCTGTGATCCGGAACTGGTATCCGGACTTGGTGCACCACGTCGTTCCGCTGCAGGTCGCATTTCCCAACGTTTCGTTTATGAAGTTCGCGTGATCCGGTGAGCTGGCGTCTGGCTGGCGCGGATCGGGCCCGAGCGATGCCAAATCCGGCGCAAAGACCCTCTTGGGATAGGCTGCCTCATAAGTAGTCTGAGCGACGTTTATCGTGCGGACCATCCCCACGGCACCGTCCTCATTCGCGGCCACTTTCGAACGTACCAAGTTCGGAATCGCGATCGCCGCCACCACCAGGATCACCGCCACGTCAAAATCCCCGCCCCGGCTCTCTTCCCGAATCGACGTCTCGTCTCCATAAAACGCGATCAGCCCAGGCGCATTTTCGAAGCCCGCGTTTGCGAGCGATTTCGCCACCCCTGGCGATAAACCCCGAAGCTTCAGCGATGCCATTGCGATGGAGTCCTGGTATAAGAGCGCGGAAGCCTCCGCCGAATGGCCCGGAGGCAATGCTGCCAGGAATTTCTTGGACTTTCCAAGCGAGTCGCCGGAGGCATGTAGGCGAATTGCGTCTGCAACGGTTTCCCGGCTCGAGCCGATGATCCAGTAACTGTCCAAAAATGCGTAGCCGATTTTTAGGGGAGCCTGTCCGGAAGGAACGTTCATCGAGGATATCGTGACTCCACCTTCTTCGAACTCTTCCGTGCGGAACTGAGTCGCGGCCAGCAGGGAACTCAAGCTCTGCTGCAGGTGTTTTGTATCGCTAACCTTGAGTATTACATTCCATTCGGGCTTGGGTGGAGAGACGCTGATTAGTTCCATCGTGATTTCCCCCGTCAGGCAGCTCAGCAGGTCGTCCCGCAAACTGAGCTTCAGCACCTGCTCCATCTGCGCAATGCTCGCGAATACGTTCGCATTCGTGGAGCTTGTCAGTACTTTCATGTCGTCGAATATCCGCGCGGGGCTTGCCAGCACCAGCGTTCCTGCCACAATCGCCTTGGGCGAAACGAAATCCATGCTGCCCAGCGGTGCCGGCTTCGCCAGCCACGCGGCCGCTGCCCGCCGCGGGCCCGTGAAACTCAATTCACCCTGGCTGATAGCCTCGCCGTTCACTTTACTGTGCTCCCAAACCAGATACTTCATTTCGGCAAAGCCGCTGCGATCGAACAGCAGCTTGTCTTGATTGGTGCCCGGAGGAACCTGGCTCAGAATCTTTTGCAGATCGGCGGCCGCCAAAGTTGTCACGCCGCCGCTATAAACCTGTTCGACCTTGTGTCCAAACGGAGTGGCGACAAAGCCGCGGCTAGCCGCGTCCAGGCGCGCGTTAAATTTTCGAAGGGTGACCAGGTCCAGCGCGCCGACAATGTAATCAGGTCGCACCAGTAACAGCAGGTCACCCGCCGCGGGCTTTCCCTCCATCGCCCCCAATTCCTGCTGATTCATCACCCGGACGCCGGAGTTCGATTTTCCCGCGACTTCCCCGATCATCTGTTCAAGAAATTTTCTCAAGCCCGGCTTCCGGACTTCGGCAACGATCAGCAGGTTGGGCTCACGGCCTTCCATTGTCCCAGAGACCGCGACCTCCTCGCCCAGGTACTGGCTGAGTTGCGAGAATTTATCGAGTGAATCCTCAATCTTGGGCCCGACGCTAGCCGCTTGACCATTGTGCCACCACTCGCGCAGCACGTAACTTTCCTTCAGTTCCTGCCGAAAAGCTTCCAACCCTTGGCTGGCGGCGCCACCATAATTCGGAAATGCGCCGTATGACATCGTTGATTCCGGCAGCAGCGGCAGTAGTCGGCTTTCTCCTCTGGGAGCGGGAAACTGGACGTCATTCTGTAGCTTTTCGAAGAGATGCCCGAATTCCGCAAGCAATCCGGGATATTTTGCTTCGAGCTGTGCAGTCCAATCCTGCTCGGGTGTTCCGCCGCCCGGCGAAGACTGAGCCCCACATGCAATCGCGAGCAATCCGCTGACGGCAATGAATGCCAAATACCTGCCAAAACGACGCCCGATTTTATTCAGAGTCTGCACGTAGCCCCTCCGTTATTGCCCCGGGTTGGAAATAATTGAGGATAGACTGCGAGCCGGGATTCTTCTACTGGAATGCCTGTGCCGTGCGGCGCAGTGGTTAAGTGAATAGCGGGCGGTCCTTAGCCTTGCATCGAAAGCATTGCATCGAATAACCCTCCGGGCTCATCTAACTGCCCGTGTACCCGGTGCATCTCATCGTCCGGATAAATCGTAGCTCGTAGCAGTAAGCGGCGATGGGAGGCGAAAGTCGCCTGGCGGTAGTTTTCGCTGGGAGCTTGCGTTAACCTCTTTGTGGGACACTTTTGCGATCCCGATTCAACAACAGGTCAGTTCAAGGACTAACAGGAGGTCCGCAGTAATGAAGAAATTGCTTTCGATTGCAATATTGGCCGCATTTTGCGCGGTAATGGCTATGGCGGCGGATGACGTCGTCAGCGCAGTCCACGGTGTCGTCACCAAGGTGGATGCCGCCTCCAAGACAATCGTGGTGAAAACCAAGGACGGTACACTGCACACGATCCACTTTGTGGATAAAACCTCCGTGAAAGGCGGAGAAGCCGTCGAAACTGGCGCCAAGGATACTTTTCACGGCGTGAAGGAAGGCTCTGAAGTCGTTGCCCACTATACGGTAGCCGGAACCGAAAAGACGGCAGTCGAAGTCGACAAGGTCGGCAAGGACGGCTACAAATCAGTGGAAGGCACGGTAACCAAAGTGGGCGAGGGCGGCAAAACGATCACTGTGAAAGCCGCCGATGGAACGGAACACACGTTTGAAACGGCCGGCCACGGCACCAAAGTCGCCGCTGTCGACGCCGCGAAGGGAACTGAGAAGGGCGCCAAAGTGACCGTGTATTACACCGAAAGCGCCGGCAAGAAAATCGCGCACTTCTTCGAGAAGCTCTAGCGTTTCCCGTCTGAGCTTCGCGTCAAACAAAAAGCACTGGGTAATTTTTCCCGAAACCAACCCTGCTGGAGATTCTCCGGCAGGGTTCTGTTTTTGATCAACAGGCTCAATCGGCGGCCATCGGCCGCGCCAGCGCATTGGTCATGTCCGCGTGCAGCAGGCGGTGAAACAGATGCTCTCCAGCTTCGCGGCGCAGTGAAAGTCGCCCGGCGACATAAGCGCGCGAAGAGAGCCCCCGCTGCACCGAATCGCAAATTGCCATGTCCTCGTCCTGAACTTTCTCGCTGACCGCAATGCTCTCCTGATGGTGTTTCGCTGCTGCCGGGCTGGTGTCCTCGAAATAGTAGTCGAAAATCACCGCGCATTTGTTGACGCCCAAGGGCAGAACCAGATTCGTGTCCATCACGCCAGAGTAAGCGTTGAGCATGAAGTTGGGGTAGATCCATAGATAAAAAGCAGTGCCTTGCCGGGTGGCGCTGATGGAGGATTCCAGCGCGCCCGAACTATCCAGTGGGCTGGACTGCAGGCACGCCCGCTCGAAATTCTCGATCGTGTATTTGGTGTACTCGACGACACTGCTCAGTCCCTTGTGCGCGTGCGGCACGTGGTAGCCGCCATCGAGGTAGTTGTCTACGTACACTTTCCAATTGCAATTCAACGTGTAGATGCGGCGATCGAAATACTTCAATGTCTCTCTAATCTTTAGCGGGGCAACCAGTTCGGGAACCTTGCCGAGAAATTCGCGTAACGAGGTAGCGCGCCCGTCCAGGTTCACGAAAATCAAATTCTCCCAGGTATCCAGCCGAACAGGCACCAGTCCGTTATCGGCGCGCTCGAAATTGCATACGCCTTCGAACTCGACCATCCCCTTCAATGATCCGTCGTTGCCGTATGTCCAGCCATGATAGGGACAGCGGAAATTCTTCGCGCAACCCGCTGCTTCGGGAACCACGGCCGCGGCGTGATGCCGGCAGACGTTGTAGAACGCACGCAGTTTACCATCGTCGCTGCGAACCACGACCAGCGGCTCTTTGTTGACGTCGATGGTGAAAAACTGCCCGGGTTCCTTTACTTGGTCCAGATGCCCGACCACCTGCCAGTTGGCGGCAAACACGGAGTCGCGCTCAAGCTGGGCCAGGCGCTCATCGAAATACCAGGGAGCGGGAATGGTCCAGGCCTTTTCCAGCGGATTGGATGGGTTGTAGAGATTGAGGAGATCACGAACGCTGCGTTCTTGCATAACGAATGACTCCCAATGATCGGTTCAGCAACAATTAGCCATCATTGTTATGCAAACGCCGAAAAGGCGCAAGGAATGCCCCGCCGGAATCACCTGCAGGAAATAGACACTGGCACCTGCTTAGGGGCAAAGCAGGTGCCAGCATTCATCGTCCTCGACCTGGGAGTGTTTGCCGAACCAATCTCAGGAGTAAAAACGCTTCAGTGCCAATCCTCCAAGACCCAAAGCACTCAGAAGCAATGTACTCGGCTCTGGAACGCCAGTGTTTCCACCGCCACCATTGTTGTCACCGCCGCCCGTGGTGCCACCTTCGACCACTCCAGACAGAATTGCACCCGACAAGAGGCAACGTACATTCTTTGATCCGTCGTTGACGCAGCCATTGTTTCCTAGCGTGGCAGTTGTCATCAGTTCGTCAGAGCAACCTCCGAGCGGCCCGTTGCCCGGGCAATTGGATACTGCCGTGAAGACTGTACCCGTTCCTCCAGAGGCTGAAAGTGCGCTAATGGAGAGTTCCAGGATCTGCAATGGACTAACACCGCTCGCGAAGTCCAAAAAAGTGGTGCCATACGTGGCAGTAGTATTCAAGGTTGTATAATTGAATCCACCCAGCACGGAACCTGCTGTAGTGGTGATGTTGACCGCCGTGATTACACCAGTTGTTGCGTCCAGGGTGAACGTGCCCGAAAGCGCCCCCCCGTCCGAGAAATTGCCCGACAGCGTCCAGTCTACCAACGTGTCTGCCCTTACAACCCCCGGGGCCGCCGCCAACAAAGCCATACACAACAGAGCCAACCCTAAATTCTTCATGCGTCCTCCTCCCCAAATCTTAGAATGCGCACCAGATTTTATTCTTAACCCGATGCTGGTGCTGCTCATTAATTGAGCATGGTGAGTGCCAAGTCTTGCAAATTCTGACGGTTACAAGATATCGAAAGAACTGATCGGACAGTTCATATAGAGAAGTAGACTTGTTCGATATGCTGATCTTGATCTGACCCAAATCTGACCTGGTAAGTCCCGCAATTCAGAGGGAGGTTCGATGGCCGAATTCCCGAATTGTGCAAGACATTGCACAACTCCGAACGCCGCGTTGCCAAAACTAAGGCGTGAAGGGAGTATCGTTTAAGCCCAGCCCGCCACTCCCCAATCGCAAATCTCAATTGTTGGTGGGTTGCCTTCATGTTAGCATCCCGTCCAATCGCCACACTGGCGGAGGCGCGGGGTCAGGCTGACGAGTATGTCGAATCCCCATCCCGTCTGTACGTTTGGTCCATTTCGGGTCGATTTCGAGACCTGTGAAATCCACAAGCATGGAATTCGTCTCCACGTTCAGGCCCAGCCTGTCCGCGTCCTCTGGTTTTTGGTTGAACGTCCCGGACAACTGGTCACCCGCCAGGAATTGCAGCAAAAGTTATGGCCGGGCCATGCCGCCGAAGAGGTTGATGACAGCCTGAATTCCACCATGAAGAAACTCCGCGAGGCGCTCACCGACGATGCCGGCAAGCCTCTGTATATCGAAACCATCCCCCGCCGCGGATATCGCTTCATCGCTCCGCTTCAAATGGAGGTTCCGGAGAAGCTGCCCGGCGACACTCAGACGGCTGCCGACGAGCCCAGTTGGTTGACCGCCGAAACCGTCGTCCAGGCGGTTCCCGTTCCGATCGAACCGCTTGGCTGGAGGCGCTACCGAAAATCAGGATCTATCGGCCTTCTGACTGTCATTGTGATCATTGGTTTGCTCTCGGTGACGGCGTTTCTGAAAAGGGCCGGCGCCGACGCGCAGATCCATTCCATCGCCGTGCTTCCCTTTGAAAACCTTTCCGGGGATTCCAGCCAGGATTATTTTGCCGAAGGCTTGACCGACGCGGTCACCACGAATCTCGCCCAGATCGGCGCGGTCAAAGTCATTTCCCGTTCCTCCGCGAATCATTACAAAAAGGATTACAAGCCCCTGGTGAGAATCGGCCAGGAACTTGGTGTGGATGCAGTTGTGGAGGGCACGGTAGCGCGCTCCGGCGGCAGGGTGAGAGTCAACGCGCGGCTGATTTCTACCGGTGACGATCGAAACCTCTGGGCGCAATCTTTTGAGCGCGACGCTGGCGATATCCTCTCCCTGGAAGACGATCTCGCGCAGTCCGTCTCGCGAAGAATCGAGGTTGCCCTCACGCCGGCGTTCTTGCTCCGGCGCGACGAGTCTCATCCGGTTAACGTGCGGGCCTACGAAGCCTATCTCAGTGGCATGCACGACCTCAACAATCACCGCACCAATAACGAACTGAAACAAAGCCTCGAGCTGTTCAACGAGGCCATCACCCTGGATCCCAAGTTTGCTGACGCTTATGCCGGCAAGGCAATCGCCTACAATTTGCTTGGCGACTACGATGAGATGCCCGGCAGCCAGGCGGGGCCCAATGCGGAGGCCGCGGCACGCCGCGCACTAGAGCTGGATCCGGCCCTGGCGGCGGCGCATTCGGCGCTGGCCTTTGCCTTGTGGAAATATACCTGGGACTGGAAAACGGCCGAGACCGAGTTTCAGAAATCTCTGACCCTCAATCCTAACAACGCGCACACGCACCACATCTACGCTGTCATGCTCGCGTGCCGCGGCGAGTTTACCGCTGCTGAAGAGCACATGCGTAAATCGCAGAGCCTGGACCCGCTCTCCATGATCATCCGCACCAATATCGGCTGGTTCCATTATTTTCAACGCGACTATGCGAAAGCGGAGGAAGCGTTTCTGGAGGTCTTGAAGCTTGACCCGGCTTTTCTGCCCGCGCGCCAGAAATTGTGGATTTCATTTGCCGTGGAAGGGAAGACCGAACAAGCTGCCGGCGAGCTGGAAAATTTGATGCGTTTGTTCGGCCACGAACAGCTTTTGCATCGGGTGGAAGCCGCCAACACAGCCTCCCGTTATCAAACTGCGGTCCAAGGCTACGTGGAATTGGGAGTGCTGAGCCCTTACGAACGCGCGCGATATGATGCCTTGCTCGGCAGAAAAACAGAGGCCGTCCACGCCTTGGGCGAAGCTGCGGCCCAACGCAGCGCCTGGATGGTTTACCTCAGGATTGACCCGGTGTTCGATGCCATCCGGTCGCGCCCCGACTTTGCAGACTTGGTGCGACAGGCAAATATTCCGGAGACAACGAACACGGTTGCCAGGAAGTCTCCGTAAGCGGGTCCCGGAAAGTAGGAAAGAGGGAAGTAGATTCAGTCTCTCGACGACCTCGCCGCTGCACTATGCCGGCGATTCCGGCCAACGCCGTCTCGGAATTTGGTGCGGGAGAGAGGACTTGAACCTCCACGGGTGTTACCCCACAAGATCCTAAGTCTTGCGCGTCTGCCAGTTCCGCCACTCCCGCACCGGCAAAATAAATGATACTTGGTCTGCCCTCTTCTTGGCCAGAGCCTTGCCCCGCAGTTGTGCTGGAATCCCTCCCTCGAGTGGAGCATAATGAGGGTCCCCGCGCTGTATCAGTTAGACGATCTGGCTCGATGATTATTCAGCAAAACAACGACCCCATGGTGGTGATCCGGCAAACGGACCACGCCATCCTTTGCGGCTTTTTTGCCCGCGAATGGGGCAACGATGCCTTTCCTCGCCCGGAGCCTTTTTCTTCCTTTTGTCTGGCGGCCGCCGAGCACGACAACGGCTGGCAGGAATGGGAAATGGCCCCCGGCGTCGATCCCAAATCCTTCGCTCCTTACTCCTTCATGAGCGTTCCCACCGACGAGCATGTTTCGCTCTACCAGCGGGGAATCGACCGGGTAGTGAAATCGGATTTGTACGCGGGATTGTTGGTCGCAAGCCACTGCATGGGACTCTATGACCGCGCCAAGGCGACCATGCCTGGCTATTCCGCCAAATATGTGAAAGCCCAGGAACAGCATCACGCCAACGATTTTGTGCAGCGCCTGAGGCTGCAACAGTTGCGCCTGAAAGTAGACCTCCGCAACGGCATCGCCACGAAAGAACTGACCGACGAAAAATTGATCACCGCAAACATCCAGAGGCTTGCTGCACTGGATCGTTTGTCCCTGTATTTCTCTCTGGGAGCCGATCACGACACTACAATCGAAAGCGTTCCGATGAACGACAATGGCGATGAAGCCGATTGGGAGTTGCGCGCCGCCGGCAGAAACGAATTTACTCTCGACCCATACCCCTTCCGAAGAGAACCCCTGGAATTTGCACTTCTGGCCCGGCGCATTCCCCGCCGGCGGTATACGGACGATGCGGATTTGCAGACTGTCCTGGCCGCCGCGCCTTTCTTCCAGCTGAAATTCACGCTTCGCCCCGGCTTGGGCAGAGATCGCTCATTTGCCGCCCACCGCTAGAATCTCTTCCCTGAAAAATTTGATCTCCTTGCTTTGCGCTTGACTTTCGTTGACAACACGTACATCGTTTATAGCTTTGCTCCCCTCCTCAGCCGCATCCGGGCAGGCGTGGGGCAAACCCGTTCTCTATGACCAAGGTCCGCCTTTGTTTCCATGATCGCTGTTTCGATGGCACTGCTTCCGCGGCGCTTTTTTACCGCTTTTACCGCGAATGCCTCGACCCCAAGGCCGAGTTCCACTTCACCGGGATGACCCACAAAGCCAAGCATCCATGGGAAGAGGGCCTGTTTGACGGCGACGAAAACGCCATCGTCGATTTCAAGTATTCCAATTCTCCGAAAGTCACCTGGTGGTTCGACCATCATCAGAGCGCGTTCCTGACTCCAGCCGACGCCGAGTATTTCAAGCGCTTTCCCGGTCCCCACATGTTCTACGACCCGGAATACAAATCCTGCACAAAATTAATCGCCACCGTCGCCAAGGAAAAATTCGGTTTCAACACCAAACCGCTCGCCGACCTCATCCACTGGGGAGATATCATCGACGGCGCGCAATTTCCCACCGCGCAATCCGCCACCGAATTGACCGAACCCGCACCGCAACTCGCCCTGGTGATTGAAGCGGCTCCCGACAACGGAGTGCCCGCGCAGTTGATCGCGGAACTGGCGTATCGCCCGCTTGCCGAAATGGTCAAGCTTCCAGTCGTCACCAAATATCTGGACCCACTTCTGGAGCGCCACCGCAAATCCATCGAAATCCTCCGCGAACGCTGCCAGTCAAAAGACGGCGTCGTCTTCTTCGACGTAAGCGACCTGGACCTCGAAGGCTACAACAAGTTCATCCCCTACCTTTTGCATCCTGAGAGCGTCTATTCCGTCAGCGTGAGCTCCTCACCCGTGCGTGCGAAAGTTTCCCTCGGCACAAACCCCTGGAACCAGGCCAATGCAGACCAGAACCTCGCCACCCTCGCCGAAAAATACGGCGGCGGCGGACACCAGCGCGTCTCCGCCATCTCGTTCGACCCCCAGGATCTGGCCAAGGCCAAGCAGGTGGCCCGCGATCTGACGGCGGTGTTGCGCGCCAAATAGCGCAAAATCGCTTGCAGAGCGGCCGCAGCCCCGCAAGCCTCGGAACCGATTTTCAAATTATCTTGCCAAGGTCATAGTCGACAACAATTTTCAGACTGTGTAAAATAATAGTTTCCCCGTGGACCGGTAGCTCAATGGTAGAGCAGTTGACTCTTAACCGCCCGGTTGCCCACAGCCGGGCTGTGTTTTGTGCAGCTTAGGTGTTGTCCAGTGTTGTCAAGTGGTGCGGTTTTACGCCCCATTAGTGCAAAATAAGTGCAACACGTTTTGTGGTATGTTGTGGTGTTTGACTGTGCGCCGTTAGCTCAATTGGTAGAGCAATGGACTCTTAATCCATAGGTTGTAGGTTCGATTCCTACACGGCGCACCAAAATTCCCCTTGTGCAATGCTGACAGGTGTGGTACTATTTGATTACGTTAGCCCTGCGCCGTACCCGGTATATGCTGCCGGGAATTGGACGGCCGGGGGCAGTACCGCTGGTGGCAGCATCCCACCTGAAATAGTGCGCGGGCGTTACCGCGACGTAGCTTCCAAATTTGGAGAGCTACGCCGTGGAACCACAAACGCCCAAGGTTAAACCCCAAGGCACAATTGAACCCCGACTGCTGACCGTTAAGGCCGCAGCAGCCTACCTTGCTACAAGCGCATGGACTGTGCGGCAGCTTGGCTGGCACAAAAAGATACCGATGGTGCGGCTGGGCCGCAGTGTGGCGTTTGACCGCAAGGATTTGGACGCCTACATCGAGCGCGTGAAACTGGGGGCCGCGTGAGCACAGCACAGGAATATGCACGCCAGTTTGAGGCGGCCAAGCAAATTGAACACATTGGCGAGCACGAATGCACGCTGGATCACCTGCGCCACGAAGCAAACGGGGCTGCCGTAGAACAGGTAACGCACCCGGTTTACGGTTGCAACGTTTGGATTTTTGAAGATGGCAGCGCACTGCTTGAACACGCGGGCGATGACAGCAGGCTTGAGAATATGTACCAACCGTTTGCTACCGCCTTGGAAGTGCCGGGGCTGGGAGGGCGCAACTACTAATGGATAAAACCATTTTGATGCGCGAGCTAGAAGCAGCCATTGACGCTGCACTGGCCCAGCGCATGTACGGGAAAATTGAAGTTGAATTTAAGGCTGGGTACGCCACGTTTTTGCGCACCACGGCAGAAAAGAAGCTAGACAAAACGGAGAACCGTGATGGCAGACAAACCTACTACCAGCGGTAAGCCCTACTGGGGCGGATTGCTGAGCGGCGAAAAAGCAACCGGCATACCCGTGTTGGATGCAATGGCGTACGGGCGCTGGCCGCACCTGTTTAGCTACCTTGCGTTGAAGCATGAAGTGCCTGACCACTTTTTGATTACCCTGCTATACCTGTGGGACGGAACGATGGGCAGCGCGCACGCGCCCAACGGCAACGTTGCGCTGGCACAGATACCAGTGCGCGAACGGGAAGCCCGTAAGTGGCTGGCTGCGTTTTGCGCCGTTGGATTTTTTGAAAAGGATGCAGCGGAGTGGGGCGACCGCAAAGGCTCCATGTTTACGTACAACGAAGATACACGCCCACAGGAATGGGAAAAGTTATTTGCGTGGGCGGGTGCAGTGAAGAATTTGCGGAACTGGGACAAGGTAGGGCCGGAGCGTTTTGCCAACACAGCCCGGCGGGCGCTGGGCTTACCCGTGGCCAGCGACGAACGCTGGGTACCGGAGCCGAGTGAAGAAGGCAGGCGCGCCGCACTTAAGTTGGCCAAGGGTACCCAGCGGTGACCCAGCGGCCAGCCAGCAGATGCCCGGCAATTGCTAGCAATTGCACCCCATGCGTGGCGCATGGGGAGGGGGTGCGTGGCGCATGGGGTACCCCGTGCGGGTTGCATGGGGAGGGGGTGCGTGGCGCATGGGGACCCCATGCGTGGCGCGGGCTACCCCATGCGGGGCGCAGGACTCTTAAGAAGGGATAACAGGAAGAAAGTAAGAACTGAATTATAACCGGCCAGCAAGCTGCCGGAAAAAGGGTTGGTTACGTTCTTTCTTTTTTTGGAAAAAGCAACTGCAAGAACAACACCCGGTAACACGGTAGGGACATGGTAGCGGAAACAAAATGGCAGGCACACCACAACACGACCGCGCAATGCGCGCTTTGGCCGCAGCACGTTGGCCGGGCTACACCATCGAAGGCGACGGAAGCTGGGCGTGTGTTGATAGCGGCGTTAGGGCCGTAAAGTTGTTTGCTGAGTCGCAGCCTGCACACTGGCACAGGAGCGCAGCGCGCAGCACGCGCAGCGTCTACCGGCTTGAAGTGATGCACACCCCGCCGAAAGTTTGGGAAAAAGATGATTACGACGGGCCAGTTAACTAGGCCAAGATTTTTACCGGCCTGTGTACCGGCGGAAGTTTTGCACGACGGAGTGGAATGGGATGATGTCACCAGCAGAAAAGAAGTGCGCGAAGCACAAGCCCTACCGAAGTCTAAAAACGGCCATGCGGGAATTGGACAGTATGCGCGCCCGGTTACAAAGGCAGGGCGAGCCACGGCAGGAAACGCAGCGCCTCAACATTTTCGAATGCCCAGCAAACGACATGGTGCAGGCCGTCCATTACCACATTGGCCGGTTAACGGCGAGCGAGCAAAAAGTCAGAATAAAAACACTGTGGCGCAAGGCGCAGTTTGCAGCAGCACGTGCGGAGCGGGCGTACCTACGGGCGGCAGACGCAAAGGCAAAACTAGACTTGGCCGAAAGTGAAGAATACGCCTACAGCCTGCGCGACCGGCTATTTGCCACGGCGGCAAAGACGGCAGGGGGAAACAAGTGAACGTAGAGCCAAACAGCAGTTACGAAAAGCGCGTGCCACTGGGCGCATGGATGATGATCGACCAACTACCGCCCAGCATTACGGACGAAGAATTGCAGACCTACCTTGCCAGCCGGGGCATGTGGGTGCCGTTGGAAAACATAAGCGTGCGCCAGTACCCCGAGTATGCGGTCGCCAAGATAAGCGTACCCAACGACGTGGTAGGCGCGCTGGTGGATTGGGCAATTGACAAGACACCGGTGCAAGAGGGCTTTGTGCCGCGTGTCAAAGTGTGGCAGCAGAACAAAGGCCGCCGTTAAGTGGTGGCACGGCCAGCCGGGCTAGGAACGGCAGGCAAGGCAGGGAAAGACGCTAGGAACACCCAACACCATACCCAAGTAACCTAGAAGACCCCGGACAAGCCACGACGTAAGCAGGACACCCCATACCAAGCAGCTAGCTTGGCTGCCCCACCGTGGTGCAAGAAACAGCCCCAAATACCCCTTGAAATGGCCGTGAAATGCCCTGAAACCGCGTTGTGGCGGCCCCGGTTGCCGTGCGCCAGCTCATCTATGTACTGTCTTATCAACGTGGCGGCCTATGCAGATGCCTTGACCAGCCGTGCCGTGCGCCAGTTTATCTATGTGCCTGAGTTATCAGAGTGATAACTATGCACTACTGATAAGCCCTGTGTCGTCTATCGTTTAGCATGTCTCAAAGCGATTGCTTGTAAGTAACACATAATAAAGGACTAATAGGGGGAGGCAAAGCGTTTCTAGCATTGCGCAGGCACCGTGCGCTAGCCCTTATTCATTTACTAGCAGGAAAGATTTCAAAAAAGTGACCGCAAATCCCGGCCAAATACAGGCGTAAGTCGCTTAAAGCCAAGCCCTTGGGTTGATTGAGCCAAGCGCTTGGACCCGTAACACCACGCGGCCACTGTGTACCCAAGCGCTTAGGGTAAGCAGGGAGGGTGATCCGTGGATACAGCCGAAGCAGGCCGCAAGGGCGGCAAATCGAAGTCAGAAAAGAAGCAAGCCGCAGCCCGTGCCAATGGCAGCAAAAAGAAGCGCGGCGCACCCGCCCCGGCACCCGCAGCGGCGCGGCCAATTCTTTTCACGCCCAAGGAGCAGTCATGAAAATCATTTACACACCCGCAGAGTGGGTGAAGTTCGAGCACTATGTTTCCACTGAAGAATGCAAAGACTTGGCGCAGCGCACGGGAACGGACGTTTACACCGTGGCATGGTATAACCCGCGCTTTTGGGGCGGCCCAAGCTTCCCCACTTCCATCGAAGTAGAGCCTAAGACATCCGGCCCCAAGGTTTCCCAGCAGACTTTTGTGGCCCCGGCCAGCAAGCCCGGCAAGGAAAAGTCAATCACGATTACGGCGCGCAACTTTCGCGAAGCGCTGCGCCTGCTGTTGGCCGCGTGGCCGGATGGCGCGCAGTAATGGCCAAGCAGGACAAAGGAAGTCTTTGCGCGTGCAAATGTGGGATGCGGAAGCCCAACCGGCGGCGCAGGTTTTACCCCGGCCACCCGGCCAAACCCGCGCCCGATAAAATGTGGGGCCAAAAACTGCATGGGCCACGCCCCACGCCAGCGCAGCCCACGCCGGGCTTGCAGCCACAGGTGCAGGCATGAACTTCTTTCGCAAACTGTGGGCGCGCCCCGGCACACCCGCAGCAAATAATGAAGCAGAAAAACCAGCCACGCAGATAGTGGCAAAGGCAGGTACGGTTATGCTTATCGAAGTTGTCGCCACAGGCGAACAAATCCACGTATTAGACTCCGAAGCCATCCGGTTGATGATCGCCGCCGGGCAAATCAAACCCGTAGTAATCAAAAAGCAGCAATATGAACCTCCGCTTACGCCAGCCAACTGGGGCGTGCAGGAGGAATATTCCAGCGGCAACGTTGTGATTATTTGGGCGTGCCCAAGCAAGGCGTGCGGCCAGAGCGGCAGGTTTGTGGGCGTGAAGCCGGACAAGGTGCACCTATTGCGCGCTTGGCACTGCGGCCACGTTGGTGGTGAGGCTGTGCCGAAAGAGATTGCCGAAAAGTACGCGGCGATTAACAAGCCAGCAGCGCGTTTGACGTTTGAGGGCGAGCTTACGTGCCCCGAGAATGAACAACAGGCGGCAGAACTTGCCCGCAGAAAGGCGCAAGGCAAATGAAATCCAAACTGGCTTACGTGCGTAGATTTGCGCGCTACTTTTGTGAGGCGTACTTCATTCGGTTTTTCCAGTGCTGGCGGGAAGCGCGCAGTCGCGCAAACACTTACAGGAGCGGAAAATGAACTTGAACAAGCAGATTGAAAGCTACGCCAAAACCACAAAGGAAACGAGCGCCCAGCGCATCCAAGAAATTACTGGTGTCATTTCGTATGGGTGCGGCGTACCCCAAGCAGGGGCGCAGGTGATTGCGCAGCTTATCACCACGCTGGAAGTGCGTATCACTGAACTCGAAGCGCGCTTGACCGTTGCCGAGTGGGGAACAAAAAATACCAACGCCGACCCACCCCGCACGCGTCGCTAACCCTGTAACACCCGGCAGGAACTTTAAGGAGTTATTCCGATGGACACCATTACAACGGCAATCACAAACCTGCTTGCAGGTGGTACCGCTTCCGCTTTTCAAACCGCGTGCGCGGGCTTTACGCCTGCCGAAATTATCGGCGTGGCAGGCGGGCTGCTACGTGCGGCCACGATTGACCAAGCCGGGTTCCGCTCAGTGATGGCGGCACTCGTGTCGTAATAGCGCCACAGCGGCGTAAGGAGCAAAGCAATGAGCAGGGAACGTGTAATCGAAGTACGCGGCGGCAGTGGTGGGCTTGCCTACGAAGTCACCAAACTTGGCGGCAACCCAATTGAGTACCGCGACGGCGCGGAACGTATGCGCGCACTTGGGTGCCCCGAGAAAATCATTCTGCGAATGCAGGAGCGCTGCAAGTTGGCCGACGCACGGGAAATCCGCAAGGCTACCAACGCCAACGTTGATGCGGAACACCGGAAACGCGCTGCCGAGTTGGCAAAGATTATCTAAAAGTTTTGGGGCGCTCCCCCCACTGAACAACCCGTCCGGTGGGCGCGCCATGCTGGCCTCAAGGGCTTTCGCGGGCCTAGTCAACAGCGTGGCGCAATAATTTTGCTTGTGGGTCGCTCGGACCACCACGCAAGAGGGCGTAGCATCCCGCTGCGCCCTTAACTTTTTCTTGCCGTAACATTGGGTGCCTCAAATATGCACACAGTTACCCTGCTGCCTGCTGCACCACAAACCGTTTTTTTCGATCAATCCCAATTCACTAAACGCCTCCACGCCGTATACGCTACTAAAACAGCGGAAGGGTGGGACCACTCTGGAATTTCACATGAGGATTACCACGGCATGGGTGTGCGCGTTCACAAATCTGCGAATGAACGCCAAGCGGACAGCCCGTGGGCCGCTAACAATGACCAGCTTCAGCAAGTGGTAGCGCGTTACCTAGAAGGGCGCGCACTGCTTAAGCCGGGCACTGGAACAATAAAGCAGCGCTTGGCCCGTGCCGAAGCTGCATTGCGGGCGCAAAAGCCAGCTCACTCGGAAACACTTACCAAACTGTGCAAGGAATACGTAGCGGCTAAGAAAGAACCAAATCCCGACCGTGACCGGCTAGGCAGTCTTGAAATTGAAATTGAAAACTTGGATACCATCCTGCGCATTACGGAAAAGGGCGCTGCGTTGGTCTTTGCCATTGTGTACCTGTACTGGCGCGCCAATCAAAATTCGGTTTACGTGGCGCAAGAGGTTGGCATCAAGCCCCCGCATGTACGCACGCTGCTGCACAGGTTAAGCGTGACGTGGGAGCGCATGGGCAACGTTGTGAAACGTAAGCCACGTCGAAATCCAGAAGAACTCGCAGCCATTCGTCGCGGGCAGGAAGCCCTTGCGTTGCACAAGTGGCAGCAACGCGAAGAGGAACGGCGGAAGCGCGAAGCATTTGCGCAAGAGCTTAGGGCACAGAAGCAGCAAGCATGGGAAGCGAAGCAGAAGCTATGGGCAGAACGCAGGGCCGCCAAGGCTGCTGCGGGAGTTGCAAGGGCCGCTCGTAAGGCTGCACGTGAGGTTGCACGGCAGCAGCGGCAAGAACGCAGGGCCGCAAAGCCTGTACGCTCGTCGCGCCAACAGTTGATAGTACACATTGAACCCGGCACCCGGTTTGGCTATTTGGTAGTGCAAGGGCCGCCTTTCATTGAATGCGTTGAGAAAAAGGGTCGCACAAGGCACCTGTATTGTTTCCCGTGCCTGTGCGACTGCGGTAATAGGAAATCGTTCCGTGGCATTGACCTGCGCCACGGGAATGTTAAGAGTTGCGGCTGCCGTGGCCGGGGGATTGCGCCTCTACCCGTGCCACAGCCCGCAGCGGAAACCACTGCTACGGAAATCGTCGTGCCTGTTGTGCCCGCGCCCGCGCAGCCAGCAGTAGTGTGGCAGCCCCTTGCTAAACGCGATTGTGCATTACCCGGTTGCCGTGAACGCCGCCAACGCTTCACCACGGTTGCGTTTGAGCGGGTGTGGCTGTGCGGCCAGCACATGACGACGTTGGAAAATGGTGCCATCCAAATTGCGGTTAAAAATCAAAGCGTGGTGATAAGGGAGCTCACAAATGGACAGGCGTAACAAGGAAGTGTCGGAAAGCATCAGAGGGGCGCTGTGTGCGCGTGACTTTGAAATGGATATCTACACTACGGAAAAACTGCTGGAAGCCCGCCGTAACCCACCTGCGCCCGCGTCCGTGGAACCTGCCATTACCGTGCGCCCGCTGACCGCAGCAGACATGCTGATTTTTGAAGACGGCCAGCCAACCGGCATAACCTACAATGGCCGCCGGTACGGGCTTACCACTGAAGAGATCCAAACGTCTACAGCCGCGCCACGCCCCACAGCAAGCCCCAAAGGGTGTGGCAAGTCGGCCAGTTGACGCGGAAGGCAAAATAGGCGAAAATTAACATTCGCAGTGGATGTTTCGGCCCACACTACAGGTGATGCCTGTAGGGGTATATCAACGGCCTTCCGATTGGACCCCCATTTGCATCACATATGGTGTAGTATCAGGCCGCCGAAAGTCCCGTGCGGTATTGGAGTTTGCTATGACACAGCCAGCTAGGAGACAGATGGAATTCCCAATGACCATGTTCGTGACCGTGTGCAAGGAGGATGAAGGCTTTGCGGCACACGCTCTCGATTTCGACATCGTTTCTGTAGCTGCCTCTGAGGAAGAAGCAGTTACAAAGATGCGTGTTGCCGTAACCCACTACATCGAATACGGTCTCAACAACAATCTCGATGCGGAAATCTTGTATCCCGCGCCGGAAGAGTTTTGGAACAAAATCCCAAAGGATGCGCCCATCAAAATGATGGAGCCCATCACCGTGAAGGACAAAAGACTGTTGGTAGTACAGACAGTCCCCGTAACGCATGGCTCCGTTAGACCCGCTGCTGCAATGGCTTAAGAAGCTGAATATTGACGTAGCTGAGGACAAGACCCAGTCCGATGGCGTCAGAATCATAACTTTCACGGCAAAGCTACCATTCCCTTCAACTCGCCGTGTGTGGTACCCGCTGGTGATATCCAAAGGACAGACGCAGGTGCCCACACGCGAGGTGGAGGCGCTGGTGCGTCATTGTTGGCACGCCGAACAAGAAATTCCGAAGTTCCCGCCTTCACAAACCAACGGCCCAGCGAAGGCAGCTATGAATGTGGTGAAGCGCCAGAAATCGTAGCCGCTCGAACGCACAGCAGGTACCGCAGGAAGCCGTATCTCACTTTTCGCCTCCATGTTGCTGGAAACTGCGGTGATCCACCTTGCGGAAGAACGCGTCCAACAGTTGCAAAAGCTCGCTGCGCTGCACTTCATTCAAGGGCCGCCCGGCCAGCGCCAGCCACGCGACACAAACATGGCTAACACTGGCCGCGAGGAATGCCCGGTACTCGCGCTGTGAGAAATAGGCCACCTTACTTCTCCGCTGGCCGGGGCTTGCGTGCGCCAGCCTTCACCAGCGCCGCGTGCGTGCGGTTGTTACCACTGCCCTTCGGGAATCCCATTGCCTGCGCGATTTCGCTGATTGTTTTGCCTTCCTTGTACATCTTGACGGCCTTGTCCACGTCCAGCTTGATGCCGCGCTTGGCATCGCGTTCGGCCAGCGCAGCGCCATTTTCCGTTTTCGCGCCCTTGGGTTGAGCATTCTTCGTAGTGGTGGATTTTGAATCTTTTTTCATTTTGCCTCCTTGGCGAGACGAGTCTGGAGGAGGATCGGGAGGTCGGAGCAACGGTACTGTCGTACCACCCGGCGGACGGTGGAGTCGTTAGGCCGCTATGTTAAAATGAGTACCGGAGCGAGTAAATTGCCCACCTACAATCATGGCGACTACATAAAAGTCGAGTTCCCAGACGAGACTACTGGAATCAGCGAGTGGATGTGGGTTCGCGTAGATCGTTGCGACGATGAAAGGCAGCTCGTTTACGGGGCGCTAGACAACGAGCCCCTGAACGAGCACGGTGACAGGATCGGATTAGGGTCGGAACTGGCAATCAGCTATTCGCAAATACGAGAACACAGAAGCACCACTGAGTTCCGTACGAACTAAGCGAATGCTTTACCTGCCCTATTCCTGAGTGATAACCTGCTTGGAGTGAATCCAGAATCCCACAATTGAATTGAACCTGTCCGGGGAGACAGAGAACACCCCATGCCCTTTGAAGCACTCTCTTTCGTTGTTCCGCTCCAATTTGAAGATGTGCCGCCTGAGTGGTCCCCTCTCGTATTCCCGTTCGATCCAGACCTCCCGTTGTTTCCGCTTTTGTATTTCCATGTACTAGCCAATGACCTGAACGGTCAGCGCCCGAGAATACAAGACCGGGCATACGGATACATCCGCGTAATCAAAATCGACATAAATACTCGTGTTTTGACTGCTGAAATCATCTGCAACAAGGATCTGGGTGTTCACGCTCAGGCCAGCAGGTTTTTGGAGGCAGTGCGCAACGAAGTTGGCCATCGATTGGGGTTGCTGGATAGAGTCACGTTGCATGACGTAACGGGGGTATTTCCGGCGGGTTCTCCATTTCACAATACGGTCCAAGTGCTCGAAGAAATGTGGCACCGCGTTGTGGGGCACGGGTACGGAGGCGCCTTGCCGTTCGGGAAACTCTGGGACCCCGTATTGGGACTGGCGCGCTTTTATGCAAGCTGGAACCCTCCCGGCGGGCGGAAATCAGAACTTATAATGACTCACTTCTTCTGCACGCGATTTGGTGAGTCGGTGGCAAGCAGCAATACCGTCCCTTACGTCGAGTTTCCTCTGCTTCCTACTTGGGAGGAATTGACTGATACCACGAACCCGCTGGCGTTATTCCCTCGATTCATGAACCTTGTGTTGGCCTGTCAGGCCGTGTGCGCATTACCTTTTTTCGCGGCGTATGACCTTGCAAACTGGTCGTACACCGGATTTCAGGCACCGGGGGCAGCTCACGAACTGAATACGGCCTTTTTCATGGATCAGCTTGTAGGGGCCGTTGCCCTACAGCATCGGGGAAGCTTGATTGACTGCTTCAATGCATTTGACAAAGGACCACCGAGGACTGTGATCTATCTAATGTTCTTAAACGATTTGCGACAGGTTCTCACTCCGGTTCCCAACACACTGCCAGCAGGTGCTCATCACCCCAGACTGAACCCTGCAAATCTCTCAGCTGCTGACGCCGCAGACATTGCGGTGAACATGGGTGGGTGGCAATCGAAAAAGGTAATCTCAATCTATTCCCAGCAGTGCCACGGGAATCACCACTGCTTCCCGATGGACACTTGGATAGCCGCTTTCCTCTGGCATCCATTACGTGTCGCTAAATATAACGCTAAGTCGGGTCAATCTAGCGGAAGCGCTGCCAATATCCTAGCTATCTCAAATTTCATATCATCCGCAACTCTGTTAGGAAAAGTCGAGCGCTTACTTTGGGTTACGGCGCAGGCTCGGAAGATTCACTCTCCTGTCTGTGACGACGCGCTGTGGTGTGTCAAAGCCTCTGGCGATTTGAAAGCCCGAGGAGCAAACCCTCTGGCTTGCAATGCATGTCATGCTCCCATTCGGACAGTCTGCCCCGCTTATCTAAGCATTCAGGGGCAAGCGGTTGCGTTTAACGGCTCGGATCCTGACGCCGATTTCGACATCATTACTTCCGCAGGCGATAATGTGACACACGGTCAGCGATTCGAGAGATGCGAAACAGAACAAGGTGTCATCGATGAAGACACCACGACCGATTGGGCCATAGCTTTTGGTACATATCCCAACCCAGCCCACCCGGATGGTGCGAGCATGACAGTCGAGGAGTTTGTAGACCTTTATTAGGCATTAGGCGATTCCGGGTGGCCGAAACTTAAATTCATTCACCTGCGAGCTCCAAATGGCCCGGTCCTTTGTCAAGCCATCTGGCTATTCGGTTAATCAGAGACTCGAGCGGAACTCTACCGCGTCCTTTCAAAGCGCACTCCCAAACATATAACACACGCCAGTTTGAACGCTTCAATTCTTCAAGCCATTTTTGGTCAACTTCGATATTGCGCTCAATCTTCTGTCGCCAGAAAGACTTGTTGGAAGATGGCCACCTAAACAAATCGCATCCGTGGCCGTGCCAGAAGCAGCCATTAACAAAGATAACGGATCGCCGGGAGGGAAACACAATATCCGGCTTACCCGGCAACCGCCGGTCGTGCAGCCGGTAGCGGTAGCCGCGAGAAAAAAGTGCTCTTCTCAGGATCAGCTCGGGCTTCGTATCTTTGCCGCGAATCCCTGCCATCATTCGACTACGCACAGACGGTGGAACAACGTCAACCATAAGCAGCGGCCTGCATCGCAGGCACCGGCAGATTAAGCTCCAACTGTTGGCCCTTCATGGCTTTCATCAAGTGCGGGGCGATAGACTTCGCTACTGCCTCGATCACGGGAACGACTACGGCATTGCCAAACTGCTTGTAGGCGCGAGTATCAGACACTGGAATGACAAATGGCTTCTTGCCGGGGCGATCAAAGCCCATGAGCCGTGCGCATTCTCGGGGAGTTAGGCGACGTGGCGTGTTCTTTCGCCCACACTCAATCAGAATTTCAGAGCCATCCTTGTAGTACCGGGCGGAGAGTGTTCTGGCAATGTTATTTTTCCCAACTAGGCCATAGCCGAAGCCATTCCCCATCGCACGGTGTTTGGCAGCGTAGTCCCTCAGGTAACGCCAAAGGTGTTTCGTCAACTTGTATTTCTCCGAGATTACGGCCTTTTCTCCGACTGTGTAGGGAGCCTCTTCTTCTTCCGTGCCGTCCTCGGGATGAAGAATACTTCCCAATCTGGGGCCATTCGCGGGATTGGGTATCCGTAGTTGGGAGAAATCAAATCCAGTTTCTTCCCTAAAACCTACGATGAAGATTCGTTCCCGATGCTGAGGAACAAAACTTGCAGCATCAATAATTCTCGTTTGAACCTTATAGCCGAGTTCGCCCTCCAGAATTGCCATGATCGTCTTGAAAGTGTTCCCCTTGTCGTGGCTTTTGAGATTCTTAACATTTTCAAGAAGAAAGACCGGGGGCCTGTGTACCTTCAGAATATCGCGGATTCGGAAGAACAGGTTTCCTTGCTCTATGTCGTCAAAGCCATGCGGGCGGCCAAGAGCGTTCTTTTTGGAAACGCCAGCTATCGAGAACGGCTGACAAGGAAATCCTGCAACTAGCAAGTCGTGGGTGGGTATGCTGTCAACTGCGACGTCCCAGATATCCAGCGGGAATGGATGATCTGGACCATCGTGGAAGTTTTCTTGATAGGTAGTCCGCGCGTAGGAGTCCCATTCGCAGCTAAAGATGCAGCGGCCACCAGCAGATTCCATGCCCAATCGCATACCGCCAATTCCAGCAAAGAGGTCTATGAACCTGAAGTTTGCTTGCTTCTTGATCGGCCAGCCACCCTTTTCGGCCAAATAGCGCAACAGCTTGACAGTCGCAAGCTTCGGTCGACTTGCGCCCTTCTCCCATCGGTAGATAGTTGAAAGATCGCATCCGAGCTCACGGGCAAGCGACTGCCTATCTAACGAAACCGCCTCGATGAGGCGTGATATTTCAGAGGGAGTAGCAGTTATTTTCATGCAACCCTTCCAGAACTGGGGAATCTTTTTTGCATTTTGCCATCCAGAGGACCCTGAAGGCAAGAGGATAATGTAACGCTCGACCGTCGCCCAATTATGAGGTGGGATAAGCTGGCATATGCACAGGAGTTGTCAATAATATGCTTGCTTTATAAGCTGGCATGTTCTAGGTTTGGGGAGTCTGAAGCGGGGGACGCTTATGGCTGACGAAACTCAGAAAGATTCGATGCAGGCAGATCGTGCTTCCAAGGGTGGTGCGGCGCGCATGCAGAAGCTATCCAAACCTGAAAGAGCCGCGTTAGCGAGCAAGGCGGCTAAGGCCAGATGGACAAAAGTGCCCGGGCAAGATGCCAGCTCGGGATTTCAACCTATCGTGTTATCTAACGCAAATACTGCACTCCCGAAGGCCCAATGGCCCGGGGTGCTTATGATTGGCGATACTGAAATTCCTGTGTACGTCTTGGATGACCGGAGACGCATGGTGAGCCGCACGGGTGCGACTACAGTGCTCACCGTTGGGAAGGGAGGCGGCAACCTAGAGAGCTATGTCCAAGTTAAAGCTCTGGAACGGTACATTCCTGCAAACCTAGCAGATCGAATGGTTGATTTTGAAATACCGGAAGTCGTGAACAAGTCCGTGAAAGGCATGACTGCCGAAACCTTTCTTGAGATCTGCGGAGCCTACGTTCACGCTTGGCAGGACGGAGCACTTGAAAGCGAAGCGCAGATCGCCATAGCCAAGCGTGCTGCCATGTTCCTAACCGCATGCTCGAAAGTCGGTCTGATTGCCCTGATTGATGAAGCAACGGGCTATCAGTACAGACGCGCTGAGGAAGAGTTGCAGCTAAAGCTGAGATTGTTTCTCTTAGAAGAAATGAGGAAATGGGAACGGACTTTCCCTGATGAACTTTGGGAACAATTCGGTCGCCTCACTAAATGGAAAGGTGCTGTACATCAGCGCCCGAAGTACTGGGGCAAGCTCGTCATGGAACTAATCTACGAATACCTTGACCCGGATGTGGCTCAGTGGCTGCGCGAGAACGCGCCTGCTCCCAAACACGGGCAAAATTATCATCAGTGGCTGACAAGTCAATTCGGCCTGAAAAAGTTGATCGAACACATCTGGAAAGTCATAGGCGTGGCCAGCACCTGCGAAAACATGGATGACTTGCAGTATAAGATGGAACAACTTTACGGCAAGAAACCGGGATTTCAATATGCGTTGCGGCTTATTCCGCAAGGAAGGCAGCTGCCCGGATAAGTAACTGGCGCACGAACAAAAAATGGGCGAGGAAAGCATCCTTCTCGCCCCTGAAAAAGTTGTTTAAGGTGGTGGCTAAGCTGCTACGGTTTTGGTCTTGGATTCCTCTACAGTGAACTCAATGGGCTGTTCAATTCCCGCTGAGGCTGCAAGGATTGCGTGGGCAAGCTGTTGCGCTTTTTCCACGGGCAACGAGAATGACGCGTAACCACGGCCATTCTTCTGCTCCCGGATAGAAATCTTAACGCGCTTCATTCCCCCGCCGGACACTGTTACGCTGAACTTTTCAAAATAATCACTGTACGACTGCCCACTTTGGTAGGTCAGGTGAACGTTCATATTTTTCTCCATTTAGATAGGCTTGATTTGCCGCACGACTTCACGGCCCTTACACGTACTGCGACGCCAATAATAGCACACGAAGTAGCGGGGCCAGTGTGCGCAGTTGGCACCAACGCCGTGGCGGCGGCTATTGCTGAGATGAACCAATGAGTTAATACAAATAAGTAGTACTCTCGTACTATCGCTTCTTTGCACTTAAAAAACATACGCTTTAAGTGCAAGGAGGCTTGTATGGCAAAGCGCAGGGAAAAGGGCGAAGGTTGTTTGCGGCAGCTTAAGCCGGGCGGCACGTGGTACGCGCAGTTTTACGATCCCAACACAGGTAAGCAGGTGCAGCGCACCACGGGCACCACAATTAAGCAGCAAGCCATCGGCGTGCTGCGCAACCTCATGGCCGACCGCGATAAGGGCTTGCCGGTTGCGAACCCCAAATTAACGTACGCGGATTTGCGCCGCGTGCTGCTGGCCAGCTACCTAGACCGTGGGAACAAAAGCCTGCGCGTGAATGCAGAAGGCGAAGAAAGCATCATAGGTCTGCCGCAGCTTGACACGTTTTGCGGGTACGTGGCCGCCAAGGAAGGCGAGCCCGGCAGCGGTAACCCCGGCCCGCAAGTGGCGCGGTTGACCGAAGACTTTGTGGAAGCGTTTAAGGCCAAGCGCAGGGAAGAGGGCGCTGGCCCTGCAATGATAAACCGGAGCCTGCAATGTTTGCGCCGTATGCTGCGGCTGGCGCATAAACAAAACCGCATCACCCGCGTGCCCTACATTGGGCTGCTCAAAGAACCCCCAGCGCGCAAGGGATTTTTGGAACGCGGCAAGTTTGCGGAATTGCTGGGCGCGCTGCCCGGCTACCTGCGCCCGCTGGTGACTTTCCTTTACTGGTGCGGAGTGCGCTTGGGTGAGGCGCAGCAGATCCAATGGGGCCAAGTGAAGCTTGGAGGCGCACAGCCGTGCATCCTACTGCAAGAGGAACAAACCAAGAGCGGTGACGCCCGCGTGGTACCGCTGCCCGCCGTGCTGGTGAACATGCTGGCACCAATGCAGGCCAGCCCTGAGGTGCTGGTGTTTGACAGCACCAACCTGCGCACGGAATGGGCGCGAGCTTGCGCCGCTGTGGGGCTGGGCACGCTGGTAGAGCGCACCAGCGCCAACGGTTACCCGTGGCAGCAGTACAGCGGGCTGAAGGTGCACGACCTGCGCCGCAGTGCCGTGCGCAACCTACGGTTGGCCGGAATACCGGAAGGCGTGGCGATGAAGATCAGCGGCCACAAAACCCGCGACGTGTTTGACCGTTACAACATTGTGGACGCCAACGACGTGGCAGAGGCCATGCGGCAAGTGGAAGTGGCTGCGGCCAAGCAGCCAAGTGCGACGCGGCGCGTAAGTGCAAGATTAGTGCAAAAGCCCCGGCGCAAGCGCGTTAAGTTGTTAACTGCATAGCAGTTATACGATAAAAGCAATTGGCTCTTAATCAACGGGTTGGAGGTTCGAGTCCTCCCCGGTTCACCAACTCTTTCGTAACCACCCTAAATGCAACTAGTTAGTTTTTCCGCCCTGCGTGATTTCACCCAACTCGAGAACACTTGAGAACATAACCTCTGACACCCTATTCACTGCACGCCTTTGCGATGCCGGAAGGGCATGTGCATAGATGTTGAGCGTCGTTTCCAGATCCGAGTGCCCCAGCAGGGCCTGCGCGGTCTTCATCGACTCTCCCACCTCGGCGAGTAGCGTTGCATGCGTGTGCCGGAACGAGTGCCACGAAACGCGCGGCGTCTTTATCCGATCACAGGCGGGAGCAAGCTCACGGTTGTAGAGGTTTTTTGAGCTGAGTGGTGTGCCTTTAGGCGTTGTGAACACCAGGTCGTTGGATTCTTTTCGAATCGATCGAGACCTGTGTGCCTCGAGTGTTTTCCGGAGAGAATCGCTCACGGGGATAACGCGCCGGCTGCTGCGGGTTTTCGGCGGGCCAAACTGGCCGTCCGAAAACGTTTCGGCTACTTCAATCGTGCCGCGCAACATGTCCACACGCCTCCACCGCAACGCGAGAATCTCCCCGATCCGAAGCCCCGTTAGCACAGCGAGAGCCACTACCGTCCGACAAGGTTCCGAGAGTTCCGGTAAGAGCTTCTGAATCTCAGCGGGCCCGTAATACCGACGCTCGGCCCTTCCGCCTGTACCGCGGAGGCGGATGCCATGCGCCGGATTCTGGTTGAGATAGCCACGCTCCACAGCCGACCGTAATACGGTCGAGATTGTTGCCCGAACGCCGCGGAGTGTAGTTCCCGATTCGCCTTTACGTCTCAGATCCGATAGCAGACTCTCGATCTGCGCCCGGTTCAGACTACACAGGCTGAATGTTCCCAGGGCAGGGAGGATGCGGCTATCGAGTTGAGATTCGTAATAGCTCACGCTTTTCTTCTTTAAGGCCAGCTCGGCGTTCGGCTTCCATTCCACTCGGACAAAATCTTGGAGTGTCATGGTAGCTTGGGGCCGGAGATGGCCTAGATTCAAAGGACCTACACGCTCTTGAAGGACTTGCCGGGCCTGCTGCCGAGTGATCTTTTTGACTGGCCCAAGTGTCTCGGCTCGAAAAACTCTCCTCACCGATCCGTCGGGCAGAACTACATCCTCTCGCCAGCGAAGCACCCATACCTTTCTGCGTTTACCACGAGTCCACAAACATCCATCTTGATGACGCGGTCGAGTCATACGCTCCTTTCGGCTGACTCTTCCGCCTCTTTCTGCGTCGGCTAAGATTGTAGTCCCGACGTCAAGCATGGGCCCGTCCTCCGCTGCGTTGCCGTTCGAGCCAGGCGAAGATATCTTCCGCTCGGAACCGCCAATACTTGCCCAGCCGGAATCCGGGAATCCTCTCCAATCCGCGCTTACGCGTTCGCTCATAGACCCAGGACACAGGGACTTGAAGCAATTCGGCCACATCTTCGACCGAAAGCAGGGATTGGTTGGCTAGCCCACATGGGTTGGTCATGGCGTGGCCTCCAGGCGGGACTCGGGATTCGGGGCACATGCCGTTATTCGTGGTGTCATCTGTACCTGTCCAAGGCGTTTTCCAGAAGCGGCTCTGCTCTGGTGGATTTGCGGTGATTTTGAGTTCCTCAAAGTGTTGTGACTCATGCGCTGTAGTTCCCTCACAAGTCACCCCGGAGCTTGAAATAGGCTCGCAGGCCTCGGAGCGATTGCATATGGTCCGGGCTTTCGATTGCCTGGATCAGCGCAAAAGGATTGCTCATTAACTTGTTCACGCGGGCGTCGTTGGTCTGTGCACTCTCATAGGTCAGGCCGAGGCAGATGCGACATCCAAAACATTCACCGTCTGGTGGCAAGAACAGTTTTTTCATGCGGCGATTACAGGGCACTCCGGCGTTGAGAAGCGGGCAGACAAACCACCACCTCATCCCTCCGAAGTTCGGTTTAGTCCCCTTAAGGTGCATGTACTGGAGGATTGGTTCGTCTCCGTATCCCTTCATGAGTGTTTCGATCCGAAGGAAGGCTAAGTCCTTTGCCTTGGGATCTAACCAAAAGCGCAGCGAGATTCGCCCGCGGCGATTACTATTCCAAGCCAGCTCTCCCGTGGAAGAGAATCCGAAACTGATTCGGATCACGTTCGAGAAACACCCAGCGTCCAGCACCAAGCAACTCTCTACCGTAGTCTTCTTGCTGAGCCTCTCGCCGCTTCCAAATCCGCCCATGGTTTACCTCTCCCCAGATTTTCCTAAATCATTTGGCGTGCAAATTTTTGCGTCCCGTGCACTCTGAACTGCTTCCCGCGAAACTCGAATCACGGTACGACGGTTGACAGCTAGCCGTTTTGCGATGGCCGTCTTGGACAAACCTCGTCCCAGGAGCTCCCTAATAAACTCTTCAACTTCTGCGGACTTTTGATTGTTAGCTCGGCGCCGGTACGGCGGTCGGGCAGTCTTAGCGAGCTGAACACCATGCGTGGAAAGCCATTCACGCGTTCCGGATGTGTCTCTGCCAGCCGCCTCCAATATCGCCATCGCCTCCGCCATCAAGTCCACCGGCAAATCTCCTTCCTGCACCGTTTTGGAACAGGTTCGACGATGCAGGAGGGCCTCCATAACTACCCCGAGGAGAGAAGCGGCGGTTTCAATTCGCACAATGGGACCTCCTGCCACACCTGGCAGTTAACCCTCGTGTTTTCATTCCAAGGATTAAATGTTTTTCAATATACAGGCGCGCCCGGTAGGTCTTGCGGGAATCCATCCGGCTCTTCGCAAGTTCACTGCCTCTGAAGAACGCCATTATCTGAAGAAGTGGTGTTTCCTTCCCGATTGGCACTCTTCGGCGAAATCGTTGGATTAACTCCGGCTGCGCCACGAAATTGCTCGAAGATTGCCAAATTCGCATATTCGGTCCTAGCTCCACTCATCGGCATTCTTCGGTGTAAGCTCCCACATCCACTCGCTGCCTTTCCCAAAGCCGCTACGCCGTGCTTTCACACCTATTAACTTCTTTGCCCGGTCAACTGTCCGTTTCTTGAAACCCGCTGACTTGGCTTTGCGCTGAGCCTCGGCAGCTGAAACTGGTCCGTCCTCCAAAATTGATTCCAGGAACTCCCCAGCCTCCTCGACTGTGTTGCGTGATTCACCTTCCTCCGGCACCGCAAGAAGTGCGGCTGCGGAGTGGGTGGATTCACCCGACCACTCGACTCGGATCGAACCACCTTCGGGCCGAATCGAATAGCGCAGGGAGGGTGGCAACGGCCCGAGATTAGTCTTCGCCACTGCCAAGATTCGGGCATCACCTGTCCCGTCATCAGGGTCCCGGCCCACGAGAAGTCCGCAGCGCGCCGCGCCAATGATTCCAATGCTTCCACCTCCACGGTAGAGAGGGTTTCCGTCGGAGGCCTTGTTCAGGTGGCGAACAATGAGGATGGCCATCCTGATGCGTTCTGCCATGGCCGCAAGGGGCGCCAATGCTCGGCGGACATCTTGATCACGAAATGAGTTAGTCTTTCCATTGAGAAAAGCCATCAGTGGATCTATAACGATGAACCGCGCATCCACTGATTTTGCTGCGCGCTCTATGATTCCCAAGTCGGCTGGGATCTCTGGTTGTCGCTCGCCTGAAGAATCCGGGATTGTCTTGAGGAGTCGTATACGATTGAGGTTGGCTCCCATCGCTGCCAATCGCGGTACGATCGTGTCCGCCTCGCCATCCTCCACATTGAGTATGAGCACCCCACCTTCGACACCGGGTGTGCGGTCTGGCATCGGACTCCCGGACGAGATGCGGGCGGCAAGGTCAAGGCTTAGTGCGGACTTGCCGAGCCCTGGATCGCCATCCAATATCGTTAGTTTTCCTAATGGAATTCGTGTTTTCCAAATCCATTCAACTTGCTCAATCGCGACATCGCTGGCTAGGACGCCTGGAATATGGCCGCTAAGAAGGGGATTCAAAGCGGCAACCCGGTCTTGCGTTCTCTTGACCAGCTCTTCGACATTGGCATCCGGCTCTAACGCGTCATTCGTTATGGCCTGCCCGATATGCGCAGCTGTCCGCCGGACAGATAGATCGCGAACAATTCTTGCCCATTGGGCTGTCGGGGCAAGCCTGGGCAGCCCATCCCCGAGAGCTGCGAGAAACGCGACACCGCCGGCATCACGAATGACTGGATTGTCCTGAAGAACCTCGTGAAGTGTGACTAGGTCGATTGTCTGTCCTTCACAGTAAAGCCTCTGCATAACCGTGAAGATCTGACGGAAAGGAACCACGAAGAAATCGCCAGCAACCACAATCGATTCTGCCGTTTGTAAATGTGTGTTATCGACCAGAACTGCGCCAAGGAGATTCCTTTCGGCCTCTGCGTTGTGTGGCAGTAGCCTCCCAATGAAGTCAGGAGCACTCGAATTTGTGCGTTGATCAGCCAAGGTCTGTACCGCCTTGGTTCGAGGATGGTGAAGGTTGGTCGTTCCGGAGGAATTCCTCCAGTCCGCAAAGGGGGACTAACGTGCGGCGCCCAATCTTGCGGGCCGGAAGTAGTTTGGAGGCTATATATTTCTGCACGCTGCGAGGCGAGATACCGAGGATCGCCGCTGCCTCGTTGATTGAAACGGCGAGCCGATTTGTTTTCGTTTCCATGCGCGCAGTGTCATATATCTGCGCATACAGGCACGAGGACGTGAGGGAGTTTTTTTGGGGACCTACTCGTGTCCCGAACCTGACTTTTTCGGACTGTTCAACACTACCAATATGAGATCTAGGAGCGGTGGTAAGTGTTTGTTAAAATTCAATTTGGGAATTGCACGCTCGACCTGGTGTCTTAGGGCATCCTCAGCCATGACATGTAAGTCGACGGCAGAGAGAAGATCCGAAATTTCTCTGAAGTGTGGCTTCTTTGTCGTTTTCTTCACATAATGGCAAAGCAATGCAGGCTTGATCAGCTTTCCCATATTCCGGTAAGAGCTAATGGAACGCGAATGCCGAAGAGCGTGTCCTCCAGCGATCATGCGGTAAGCAGAAGCTAAAAGCTTCAATTCTCTGCCAAGGCGTATAGAAATCGATTTCAGTGCCTCGTTTGACAGATTGCCTACGTATTCTGCAGTAGTTTCTATTTCGTTCGAGGCGCGCTCGACCCTTTTCGCTAAAGCCAACCAATATTTTGGACGAGGAAGCCAACTTTGATGACTGTAACCCCATGAACGGAGAGAGGGAATCCCCCCACCGAGAATTGAGAGCAATATCTCCCTATCGCAACCGGCCCGTGTCAAGGCATTCAATGCGTCTTCCGATCGACTGTGTTTCTTGAGTCGATCTACGGTAACTTTTCGATTTATAGGGATTGCGGATGGCATCCGTTAATAGTTTAGTTTCCCAAAAACTAGTGATTTTGATGTGGCGACTTGCCACCATAGCTGGTTTTACATTTTATGGCTCTCTCCCTGACGAGAAAGGAATTGGGATGTCTATCCCGGACCGGCGGGACCCCCAAGCCTTGAACTGGACCTTCGATAATTAGATGAAAATTGAACACCGACATCCCACAGATCTCCCTTCTTGATTTCAATGAGTTAGAAGGCCTTGGATTGGAAGGATTCTTGAACATCAAGAAAGAGCAAGCTATGTTTCCGAATCTCTTTTTAGCCCGTAACTGACGGCTGACCCGTTACCCTGAATAATAGTTGCAAAGGCATCAACTCGGGGATAGACTCCGCTCAATCCCGCAATGAATAACCAGGTGCGGCAGGCCCCTCTTTTGGAATTTTGCTAACCCCTCGATTCTGAAATCTGTCGTCGTTGGATGTTATGTCATTAGGGATCCAGGCGCGTGCGGCTCTCACTGACGAAGAACTCGCTAGTTGCTATCAAGCCACCAGCGATCCTGAGTACTTTGCCCAGATCTTTGCGCGTCACCGCCGGCTCGTTTTCTGCGCCTGCCGGAGATTTTTCGGGTGCGGTGGTCTTGCCGAGGATGCCACACAGGAGACGTTCCTGCATGCCTATCAGGGACTTCAGCGGTTTCAGCTCGGCAACGTCCGTGGCTGGCTCATGCGCATAGCGAAGAATGTCTGCATTGACCTCTGGCGCAAGCGACGCCCCGAAAGCCACTCCCCGGAGGTTGGTTCAATTGATTTGCCCGACAAAGTGAATCTTGATCACCGTATTGAGGAATCGCACAGCCTTGCCGGAGCCGGGCATTTTCGAGACTCCACTCGAAGCTGGACTAAGTTTGTGCATCTACATTTGAGGCTGTCGTTGACTCTAGCGCGAGCCCACAGAAAAGAAAAAGACGCGGCGCCCCTCGAGCGGTGTGGAATTTCTACATTACAGCCGTTCATGTAATGAAAGCCCCGGGAGAAGTCCTAACGATTCAGAGGAGAAATTATGAAGCCCAGCCAGTCACTCAATCAAGTGGCCAAAGTTCTAGTTTCACTAACTCTAGTTTTCGCCTACCCGCTGTTGTTGCCCGGGCAATCCGACAAGAAGAGTACCCCGCCACCACCTCCGCAAAAAAGCGCGCCTGCGCCAGCGCCGCCGCACACCCAGCAGCACTCACAGCAGCAGGGGCAACCACCAGCGCGAGTGAACACACCGACTGGGGCGCAGGGCGGTAGGTCAACTACGACAACTACGCAGCCGGGTAGCAATCGGGGAACAGCTGCCCAGCCAAACGGGAAGCTGGGTAACCCAACTCATGTGGCAGGCGTCACAGCGGGGAAAAACAACGTGCCGGGGGGCAATACGGGAACGCATTCTGGCGTCATGAATCCTCCCCCAGGCGGAAAGGTTGTCACAACATCGAAGGGTCACCAGGTAGTCCAAGACAGCCACGGAAAGGTTACCGGTGTCTTGACGAAGAGCGGCACGGAAGCACATTTCACACCGACGGGAAAACTGAGCGCGATCAAGACGGTCAGCGGAACAACAATTACGCATAGTTCTTCGGGTGCTCGGCTGGTCGAATCTCCGCGCACCAGCCCCAGCGGGCAGCCGTACAAGATAGTCTCCAACGGAGCTGGGCGCGGTTATGTGGAGCGTTCTTTTTCGAAAGGTGGGCGGGAATATATGCGCCGGACGTACGTCTACGAAGGACGGACCAATGTGTACGTCTACCGGAATTACTATTACGGCGGAGTTCGATATTACGGCTACGTGCCCGGCTATTACTATGGGTCTGGTTTCTATGGCTGGGCGTACACCCCATGGGTCGCGCCGGTTCCCTATGCGTGGGGCTGGGGCGCCGCTCCCTGGTATGGATACTACGGCTACTATTGGACGCCTGACCCAGTTTACAGTTCGGCCGCGTTCTGGATGACGGACTACATCATTTCAGAAAATCTGCGCGCCGCTTATGAGGCCCGTGCGGCCGGAGGTTCCAACGTTGAATCGAATCCCGGGACAGAATCACAAGGATCCCAAAACGATTCCGGAGTGCTCACGCCGCAAGTGAAGCAGATGATCGCCGAAGAGGTGAAACAACAGCTTGCCGCCGAGCAGGCAGCAGCGGACCAGGGAAAGGGAGGTGCGCCGGGGGCTACGGCACCGAAGGATTCCGGTGAGAAGATTGAAGCGGTCCCGCCCGCACTTGACCCAAACATCAAGGTATTCATCGTGACGACCGGCTTGACGGTAGACACCAAAGAGGGCCAGACCTGCCCGCTCAGTCCCGGCGATGTACTTATGCGCACGGGAACGACTCCAGACCAGGAGCAGAAGGTGACCGTGAGCCTTGCCAGCCGGCAGAAGGCAGACTGCGGCATGGACACCACGCCGCGCGTGCTGGTAGCTAATCTCCAGGAAATGCATAACCACTTTCGCGAACAGATGGACAGCGGCTTGAGAACTTTGGCGGCGAAGCAGGGAACTAAAGATAACCCATTCCCGAATCAACCGGTAGCAGGCATCCGGGAGAATCCCGAGGGACAGGCAGTTGCTGATACTTCGGCGGCGAAGGATCTGGAGAATCAGAAGCAGGAAGTCCAGCAAGCCGAGACGGAGGTCCAACAAGCATCTGCAGAGAGCCCTGCGGGAAACCGGAATTAGGGTGGCCTTTACTAGCTGGTAAGAAACCATGATGGATGGATGTTTGGCAAGACTTGCGGAAGAGGGGATTTATGTCGCTGAAATTTAGATTGGTGGTGCTGATAGGATCGATCCTTGCGGTTGGGGCACCGGGCGTGCGGACCGTCTTCAGCCAAGATGTCTCCGGCACTGCGCTTGCAGAGCAACTCAAGGGGCAGTACAAACTCGCAAAAAGGGGGTTTGATTCAGGCGGTACTACCATTACGGACCCGGGGACCGTCCTTGTGCTAAAGAAGGGGGGGATTCTCGGAGTTCCGCCGGCCGTTGCAATCATTCCAACCTCAACCTATAAGGATGGCGAGTTGCACTCGCCGAGTGCCGGAGCTCGAATGCTTTCCGGCAATGACACACGGCTACTTACCGTGGGGGAAAAGATTTATGTAACGAAGATCGACGTTCACCCTAAAAACGACAAGATCATGATGACGATCGTGGAGTGCGATTCCTGCAACGGTGTGCAACAAGCGTCTTCTTACAAAGCGGCGGTGATCTTCCAGTTTTCAAAGGACTACCTGAACAAAGCTGATGTGACCCAAATCAAAGACGTCATCAGTCTCGTTCTGGCACCGGACGCTGCTGAGCAACAGCAGCAGGTCCAATCCCAAGGGCAACAGGCACCGGACCAGTCTGCGCCAACTCCCCAGACAATACAGCTCGGCCAAACCATCGACCAGGTTAAGGCTGTTTTGGGTCAGCCGGAAAAAATCGTGGACCTCGGACAGAAGCAGATTTATGTCTACAAAGATCTGAAAATCACTTTCGTCAGCGGAAAGGTTGCTGACGTGCAGTAAAAACGCAGGAATGACAAGAACTCTTCCGATGATGCAGCCCAGCAACAAAGCTGTCACATGCTTTTTTTTCGCGAGTGGGCAATCCACCTAGTCAATTCCTGCAATTCATTGCCTGATCCGCAATTCCGCATGTCGGTGTTGTCCGCGCAAGGAGTATAATCGCGCCTGCCATGGCTCTCCTCACTGGCACTCGCTTTGGATCCTATGAAATCCTCTCCCTGGTTGGCGTTGGGGGGATGGGGGAGGTGTACCGGGCTCGTGATTTGCACCTGAACAGGGACGTTGCTGTGAAAGTGCTTCTGAATCTTTCAAGTGATCCGCAACGCTTGCATCGCTTCGACCAGGAAGCCCGGGCCGCCGGAGCGCTTAATCATCCAAATATTCTCGCTGTCTATCACATGGGAACTTACCAAGGCGCGCCGTACTTGGTCACCGAGCTGCTAAAGGGCGAGACAATCCGCCAGGCCGTAAAACGGGGGCCCCTGCCCATCCGAAAGGTGATTGACTACGGGGTGCAGATTGCACATGGGCTAGAAGCGGCGCATGAAAGGGGAATCGTCCACCGTGATCTAAAGCCCGAAAACCTGTTTCTAACGCGCGATGGACGCCTCAAAATTCTGGACTTCGGACTGGCCAAGCTCACACAGCCCCTGGAAGCCTCCGAGTATGGCACCTCCACGGTCAGTACAGGGACGGACCCTGGCCAGGTGATGGGCACGGTCGGCTATATGTCTCCCGAGCAGGTGCGCGGAGACAGTACTGATCATCGGACTGACATTTTCGCGTTTGGCGCGGTGATGTACGAAATGTTGGTGGGTAAGCGCGCCTTCCAGAAGCCAACGGCCACCGAAACCATGACCGCGGTTCTCAGAGAAGATCCCCCAAACATAATGGATTTGGTTCCTAATCTTCCTTTGGGTCTCCATCGCATAGTTCAGCGATGCATTGAGAAAGGACCGGAACAAAGGTTTCATTCGGCGGCAGACCTCGCTTTCGCACTGGAATCTGCCGCCGATAGCTCCTTGAGCGGACAACGCTCGATTGTAGCGGCGCCGCCACCGAGCAGAAAGACGTGGCTCATTCCAGCAAGTCTTCTGATGTTTGTTGTACTAGTAGCTTTTTTTTGGTTATGGCCGAAGATCCATCCGCACAGACTGATGGCGGGGCCATCGCTCGAGGAAAGCTCGCGAGACACTGTCGTTCAACCTGCTGACCTGAAGGGAATCAGTCCCCAATCTGCTAACCCTCACGAACTCTCAATTCAGGATGCGACGGCTTTTACGTGGTTCGATCCGCGTAGCAGGCAAGCCCTCGTCTGGTATTCACCTTCCGCGGATGGAAGTTTTCGGTATTTCGATGGTCCTGGAGTAGATCCGCAAACTGGACGAAGCTTTAAGCCTGTTACACCGGAGTTCGTCGGAAATTTGAAGCGGGGGCGAGCACCTGAACCAATAGTTCAAAAACAAGAAGCACGAGTCGCAGTCTCTTCGAAAAGCAAAGAGACACCGGTCGGCAATTCGCCGGCGGACAGTCTCGGCAATAACGCTCAGCTGGAAGATTTGGTACAGCAAGCTCGATCGGCGGTGAATGCCAAGGATTATCGAACTGCTTTGGGGCGCTGTACCAAGGTCTTGACGGTTACCGCAGGCAGTCAACCCTGCACGGCGATCCGCCAACACGCTTCCATTAAACTGGCGGAACAGCTTGTCAACGAGGGCACTGCACATTTGGAAAAAGGCGAGTTTGATAAAGCGCTGCGTAGCGCCGAACAAGCCCTTGACTTGGACCCGGCCAATCAAGACGCCGCCAAGTTGAAAAGACTAGCTCTGCAGATGAAACCTCACGCTTCGAAATGACGAAGCATTTCGGAGTTGAAAGAAGTAATTAGGCCGCCCATTGTAGGGCAATTTCTTTCCTACAACTCAACGAGATCTCCGGTAACTTCAACAATCATTGTTCCGGGATGCATTGGATACCCGGCCTGTCCACTAATAAATTGCGTTCAGAAAACCCCAGATGGCGCCCGCCTGGAAGTGATTGATATATCAGTCTGAACCGTGAGCCAATTCAGCGTTCGAAACGGATGTGTTTTGTGAACACCTGCCTGTCTTGTTTCTTGTACAGATGGCGAGTGATCGCAATTAACTAATTTGGACTTTGGCTCTTAAACTTGTTGCTGATTGTGGTTGGGTCGAGTTCGAACCGAAGCGAAATCTTTGAATCCGCAATCAGTTTCTTGAAGACTTCAGAATCTATCCGCCGGATGTCAGTTCCAGGGCGAAGCGCGTAGAAGCGAATTCCAATCCTTCCGGCGGCCGCGGCCGCCGCATCGGTATCGGGGATATTGAGACTAATCGTCGCGGACTTTGCCTGACCCACCTGCTCTTTCTGCTGAGCTTTCGGATCAGGAAAGCTGCGCGAAACGAACGGATCCTCTGGCAGGAAACCAACAGCAAACGGCTGACCGTCCCTAGTAATTTCGTAAATAAACTTGCTGGACGGTCCCGGTGGTGCAATCAATTTTCCGGTCACCTCAGTCGCTTTTTCGATACGAGGCGTACGAGACTCTTCAAGCCTGATGATGAGCGCAAGGAAAGTCGGATCCGAATGACTCTGTGTGTTTCGTTCTTGTTCCATCTCGAATGCAACAAGGGGCGGATGGATTTCGACTATGGTTAATGAAGCAGGGCGCGTTGCTCTAGGGCATGCTGGGTGGCAGATCAAGAAGCAGAACGCCAAACCGACCCGCGATGCTAAGGAAGCACCCATAGCAGACCATCATACGCATTTTGCGAGCGCAACACTTTCAGTTTCAGTTCTTTTTCGGGCCGACCGCTTGTATCGCTGAGCCTAAAGCCGCTTTCGATAGATCAAGTTCCTTAGTTACGCCCTGAGAATGTATGAGCCGGTCTACCAGAGCCAAATCCGAGCTTCGCGGGGATTTGTATTGCCCAATGGCTACTGGCCCTACTTTGTAGAGCCGCATACTCAGATCGTGCGTCGCGCTTGCGATGTCCGTCCTTGGTACATTCACAATGATCGTCGTCGAGTCGGCCTGGAGGAATTTCTCGCCCTGTTCTGGATGTTCCGGATCTGCAAATCCCCTGACGAGGTAGGGGTCCTCCGGAACGAAGTCCGCGTAGTTTGTGGCCGCATCCTTATTAAAAGTGAAGAAGTAAGGAGGTGCAGCTTGTTGAGAGGAGACAAGTCTGCCCGTAATTTCAGTCGCTTTAAGAATCGAAGGTTCCTGATTCCTGCTAATTCTTACTACGATGTTCATAAATTTCCCTTCGCCCAGCGCTTCTGCAGATTGGCCCGACACATCTCCAGGAGGTGGTGACGCGGCGCTGGTCAAGAATGGTGCCAATACGTCGTGCATGAGCCCGAGACAAACGGGGCAAAAGTATTGATTGACGGAATTCATCCGACAAGTTCGAACCGGACGGTATATTTTCGTTTCGTTGTAGTTGCATCCGGTAAATTCTCCTACAGTATTATTTGCATCAATGTTATGCAGGTTGTCGCTCGGCACGGTCGTATTTGTATCAATCAGCTCATGCCACACAACGCTATTTCGGTCCGAGACGGTCGAACAGTTGTTAACATTGACGGGATCTTGATTGTACGGTCCAGCTCCTTTGACGGAGTATTCGTCATATAAACCGGCGATTGCATGTCCATACTCGTGAGCAACCACATTCCAACCGCTACCGCTCGTTACGTAAAGGCGACTGCCGCGTCGACATCCCCCGTAACGAGTCTCGTTCGCAAGAATCAGTACGTAGTCGTACTTGGGGACTTTGGCGGCAGCCTTGGTAATCAATGCATCCGTTGTCTTGGACTCTTCGAGCCAGCAGCGATTCCAAGCGCCGTTATAGATCACCTTGAGGGCGGTATTTTTCGCGAAGGTCGGTGTACTCACGCCGGAATCGGGTGAGATGAGATCAATTCTGTATACGTTGAAGGCCGCGAAATTGTCTTTGTAGAAGTCATGGCCAAAAACACCCTTTATGAGCAAGGCATCAACATCACTGGCAAATTTGGATTGCTCCGCCGCGGAATAACCGTCGCCGAGCACAACGAACGTTCTCTTTTCACCGTCCGGGCCATGGTCCACAATCTTTTGCGGTGTTTGGGCGTTCGTGGCTGCTGCCATGAGCAGTAGGCCCAGAACGAAAACAAAGATCAGTCGGTTGGTCCGCATGGCATATTGCTCCTCTTCCTGATTATTTCAGCTTCCAGGTTATGGCAATGGCCCCACTCCAGTGATACTCCTTCGCTATAGGAAGGTTTGCGGCACTCAAGGACGTAGTCTGGCCGACCGCCAATCCCCCGAGGAGGCGCTGTTGCTGACCCGCGTAGGCTCCGAGAGTGATAAACAACTGCCGATCGATGAATGCCCAAGAAGGGCCGACCAGGTATTCGGGCGAAGTACCCTTGTCATCGGACTTGGCCGTGATGCCGAAGGAGATTTGTGGAACTAGGAGGCATTTGACACCTGTGTCAGGATTACAGTCGTGAAATCGCCCGTTCAGGGCGGCAATGGGCAGAATCCTAGTTCGCGAATTGTTCTGATAGGCGATTTGGCCGTTGGCCGTTGTGTACTGCTTGTTTTCCAAAAAAGAGGTCACAATGCCACCACTGATGGTAAATCTCGGGCCATAGCCGAAATGAATGACTTGATCGAAGGCCGCCTTGGTTGTTGACGCCGTTTTTGTTGGGGCACTTGGCGGAGGTGCGGGATTCGCATTTGTCTTAGTGCCCTGTCCATCAATCACAGAGACCGGTGCACCCGCTTCGAGGATGATTTCGTCGTCAGCCTGCTTTTCGTTGATGATGGAACCATTGGTAAGGACGAACGGATTGGGCGATGAGCCGCGGTTGAAAAGGTTCGCTAGAGCGCTTCGCGCTTGGGTGAACTGCGAATATTTGTCTTTTAGAGTGTTTAACTGGTTCAGGAAAACCTGGGATTCGGGAGTACCGGTCGTCGGACCGAGGAATTTGCCTAAAAAGTCTTCTTCGGCCTGAAATTGTTTGGCATCTTCCGGGGACGGGCTGTCGCATTCTGCATGAGTGGCAAGTTGCCGGCGATAATCGAGCATCGCGGATTGAACTCCTTTAGCTTCCTGTATCAATTTAAGAATCTCTCCTTGGAGGAGTTGGGTCGGATCTTGTTCATTCGGAGTACCGGAAAAAGTGGCCGCTTCCAACAGGTCTGGCGACTTTATTTGCTCGAGTTGCGTGCGTAGCGCTGTTGCCTCGGTCTGGATGTTGAGGCATTTCGAGGCATCATGAACCACTCCCAGTTGCTTCGCGAGATCTTTCGAGGCCGTCTGATACGACGAAGTTACACGATTCAACGCATCCGCAACTTTGTCGCGATTTTTACCGAACTGTCCGAATTTATCAAAAACGCTGGTTTGAATCGAAAGCGAACAAGCCGGCGGGCCAGGCTGTACTTGCGGCGCGGCTTGGCCGGGCGTGGAGGATGCCGGCGCTGGCGATTGTTTCGGCAAGAAGTCGCCAACGACACCTCCTATGTCTCCGAGGAATGCAGCAATCGCGGGTTCGGTTACCGCGGTACGCTTCACCGACAGGGTGTACGTCGAAACGAAGGGATTAATATTTTCGACGACGATCCAGAGGGAAGTGTTGTTGTCATATTGGGTCGTTCCTTCTGTAAGTGTCATCGAGTGTGCATCAATCACGAATAGTTTGTAGCCCGGCTTAGGTGCCGGTCGGCATTCGTATTGTTGCGCGTTCGCTTTGAGGAAACTTCCGGCCAGCATCGTGGCCATCAGAGCATAGATCGGCCAATGAATTCGGTTCATGAGTCTGCGCCTCTTCGAGATGGTTCTAAAATCGTCCGTCCCCAAAAGAGAACGCAAGCGGGAGCCAGATCCCTTTTCTGATAACTCTTATTTGAGGTGCGCGAAACCGGTGTTTCTGTGAGGAAGGTCGAGGATGCATTTTACAAACAGTGCCCTTCAAATGAATTAACCGATTCTTGATGTACAATCTGCGAACATTCGGAGGGAGCCGTTGTCAGTGGAATACTCGGCCGTTTCACCGGAGGAGCTCGCTTGTGCCTGCATTGAGTCGGGCAATGAACTGGCGTGGGCGGAGTTTGTGCGGCGTTTTCACCCTCTCATAGCTCGAGTGGTTATTCGCGTGTCCCGGCAATGGGGCGGTTGCTCGTCGGAAGCTGTCGATGACCTAGTGCAGGAGACCTATTTGAAATTCTGCGCGGGTGGATTGCGCGGACTGCAGAGTTTCAAGTCCGCGCATAAGGACGCGATCTTTGGATACATCAAGGTGTTTACGGCCAATCTTGTTCACGACCACTTCAAGGCTACCCAGTCTCGAAAGCGAGGCGGAGGTACGATAACGGATTCGATCGAAGAAAAGGACATAGGCCCGGCCGCTGCTGAGAATATCGTCTCGACCGCCTTGGAGCGTCGACTATTGATCGAGCAGATCGATCTGTGCCTTAGAAAGGTAACGACGGGTCCGACCTCGGAGCGCGATCGCAGGATTTTTTGGCTGTACTACCGAGTCGGTTTGTCGGCGAGCGCGATCGCCGCGATCCCTGAATTCGGCTTGGGCGTTAAGGGGGTAGAGAGCACCCTCTTTCGTTTGACTCGTTCTGTCCGGGAGCACTTGGTGCAGCGACGCATCGGACCCGCACCTGAGAAACAAGAAGGGATACGTCAGGCCGAATCGTTCTAACAGGAGGAAAGGTGAAGTGAAGGTAGAAGAACACCTCAGTAGCGAAGAACTCGACCGGCTGATCGGGGCACAAAACGCCGTACCGGGCGCTGAATCGCTATCGGATTTATTGGAACGCGCTCGTGCGCATCTCTTGCTCTGCAAGACATGCCGAGACCTATTGTCTAAGCACGAGGCAGCCGAGCGCGAGCTCGTACGTTTGCGAAAGGGCAAACCTGCGGAGTCTGGTCATGACTGTCCGAAGAGGATCGAATTGATGGAGTTGATTGTGGGCATGATGAGTCCCGAACGGCGAGAGCAACTGGTGGAGCATGTGATTATTTGCGATTATTGCGGATCTGTTTTTCGCCAAACAACGATTGACTTCTCCGACGAGACGAGCCTGGAAGAACAATCGACAATTTCAGCTCTCGAAACCGCTAATCCGGCTTTCCAAAAGCAGCTCAGTCGCAAGCTTGCAACTCGTGTCGAAGAGACTCTGGTGCAGGCTAAGGCGAGGCCGCGATTTTTCCCACTATGGGCCTATGGCACCGCGGCAGGAATTCTGGCCGTGTTTGTCTTCGGGATGATTTTGGTCCGCTCGCGTGAAACATCGATTGAGGATCTGCTCGCGAAAGCCTATTCCGAACAACGACCTTTTGAACTGCGTTTTCAAAACGCACCTCATGCACCATTTCGCATCGAAAGACGCAGCGGCGGGCGCTCGCGTTTCGAGCGGCCAAGCGCTCTCCTAAGAGCCGAGAGCGTGATCGCCGAAAAGATAAAAGAGAAGCCCAATGATCCCTTGTGGCTACAGGCTCAGGCGCAGTCCGAACTCCTCGAGGGAGACTATCAAGCTGCCATTGGTTCGGTTGAGCAAGCCATCGCCGCCGACCCAACCCGAGTCTCCTTGCTCGCGGACCTAGGGTCGGCTTATTTCCTGCGTGCGGAACAAGAGAAGCAACCGTCCGACTATGGAAGCGCGATTGAGCAGTTCAGTAAGGCGTTGGCTCGAGCTCCCAACGACCTTGCGAGCCTCTTCAACCGAGCTCTCGCAGAAGAGCGGTTGCTGCTCTACGACCAGGCTATGCGCGATTGGGAACACTATCTGCAACTCGACCAGACCGGAGATTGGGCGGACGAAGCGCGCCGGCATCTCGAAACAATTCAGCAAGAAATTCGAGATCAGAAGAAAATCAGCGGCTCAGTGGATCCGCAATTTCCAGAGTCTGTCCCCGCGAGTACCAACGAGGTCGGCTTGGTCAAGACTGTCGATGAGCACTTGGAGCCATATTTCAAGGAGATCGAGACGACATGGTTGCCGGTAATCTATGCGCGGGATATGCGGAACACCAACGGCATGAGCAGATTGACCACGGCCATTCAACTTATAGCGAAAATCGCTCGGAGCAAACACGATGATCCGTGGCTTTACGACTTATTGAGGACCCCGGATTCCAATATTCTCCGGGAGGGCTATGAAGCGCTGGCTCATTCACTAAATTCCGACGATATGGGTGACTACCTTACGGCTCTGAGGGAGTCGCGTCGGGCCGAGCGCCTATTTCGTAACGCAGGGAGTCGAGCTGGCGAGCTGCGGGCTGAAATGGAAGAGGTGACTGCCCTGCGCCTAACCGATGCGAATATGGATTGTCTGAGACTCGCAAGGCCTCTCAGGCGCGAACTCGAAGGCCTTCACTACCGATGGCTCGAATCTCAGCTCTTGATCGAAAACGCAATATGCTTTGACCTTGTTGGGGACGAAGGAGAGGCGCGACGAGTGGCTGCCCATGCGCGCGATTTCGCACAGGGCGCGGGCTATGCTACCGCGCATCTCCGCGCGCTTACCGTTTTGGCGGGACTCGAAGCCGCGGTAGGGAACACGGACGCGAGCTGGAAACTCGCGGAGGAAGGCCTTGCCATTTATTGGTCGGGAAGTTATCCCCGCATGCGGCGATACAGCCTCTTGGACGGAATGGAGCTTCTTGCAGAAGACTCACACGAAACATTGTTACAATTAACGATCTTGAGAGAAGCGGTTACAACGATAGATGCGGATCCAGATCTTATGCTGCGCGCGGCCGCCCACGATCAACTGGCAAAATGTGCAATAAAGGCAGATTTGCCGCAGCTCGCAGAAGCGAATTTCAAAGAGGCGACCGCTTTGTTCGAAATGTGCCCCCAAAATCGGGTTACGGCCAGCAGACGCGCAGACGAAGAGATTTGGCTGGCCGAAGCGGAAATCCGCCTCAAGAAATACGACAGCGCCTCGAAGCGCCTGGCCAACGTTCGAGCGCAGATGCTATCGAGCACCTATCGTTACGGCTTGGATCGTTACTACTCGGTCTCCGGTCAATTGCAGAAGCAGATGGGCGACCTGTCAGGGGCAGCGTCCTCGTTCGGTGCCGCGGTAGAGCTGGCTGAAGTAGGACTTCGGTCTCTGAAATCGGAGCGTGAAAGAATGGAGTGGGATCGAGACCACTCGGAAGCTTACAGAAACTTGGTGAACGTGGCCCTCCGGCAGAATGATGCTCGGGCCGCATTCGCTTTTTGGGAATGGTACAAGGGAGCTCCGCTCCGATCATTCAGACCGAACAGCCATATCGCTACCACCACTCGCCCGGCGGCCAACGACAATCAGATTGAGACAACGAATTTCGGTCGCGGTAGCTCGTCTTCGCGAGCTTTCGACCTGTTGTCCGACACAATAAAGAGTGTGGACGTCGGCAGTACACTCTTGTCTTATGCCAAGCTTTCGGATGGTTACGCCGTATGGATCGCGGACGAGCGGGGAGTGCAATCGAGGTGGATACCGGAGAGTTCGGACGAACTCGAGAGGGAAGTAAGACGATTCAGCAAAGCCTGTTCGAACCCAAAGTCTGACTCTTCTCTGTTGCGTGCACAAGGAAGAGCAATATACGAGCTTCTGATAAACCCGGTCCGGGATCAATTGGTGCAAGGGCAGACCTTGATTATTGAAGGGGACGAAGTGATCGCTGAGCTTCCGGTGCAAGCTCTTGTCGATCGACAGGGGCATTATTTCGCCGAGACGTTCGACTTGGTTTGGTCGGAGGGCCTTTACTATCAGGCAAAACTGCGCCGAAGCTCGCAGATTTCTCGGCAATCCAATTTGCTCGCGGTCGCAGTTCCCGAGGGCGCAATAACGAATCATCGCGAGCGCTTACCGGATGTCATCGGTGAAGTCACCTCGATTTCCAGAAAATTCCTGTCTCCGCGACTTTTGCTGGGGTCGGAAGCAACCATCGACCGCGTAGAACGCGAACTCCCGATCGCAACGGTTTTTCATTTTGCCGGTCACGGCGGATCCGGTCCCGGCGGGAGCGGAGTGATTCTGGCGTCGTCAGGCGGCCGGCGAGATAAATCCACAGTGCTTACTGAGGCCCGGTTGTCGACGGTACCCATGAGCCGGCTTCAACTGGCCGTGTTAGCGGCGTGCTCCACGGAAATTGGAAAAAAGAGGGGCATTGAGGATCCGGATAGTCTTGTCCGGGCGCTATTGCGGGCTGGTGTTCCGCACGTCATCGGAACGCGATGGAATCTGGACTCACGGTCAGGAGCGGTGTTTGCGGAAAAGTTTTATGACTCGGTGCTACTCGGAAAGAGCCCCGCGCGAGCCCTCTCGGAGGCCGCCAAGAGCGTACGAGCGGCACCCGAGACTTCCCATCCCTACTATTGGGCCGGATTCAATGCTTTCGGAAGAGCCTGAGATATCTGAGGAGGGTCCATGAGAATCCCAGTTCGGATGAGTGTGATTAAGTTGATCGCACTTCTTGTCATTTTTGTTTGGGTTAGCGGTGTAGGCGCAGCGGCCCCGCAAGCAAATGTAATTGAAAGGCCATCGCATGTCACGCCTGCCGCGGCGCCATTGTCAGGGTTGCTGGATGTTATCCTCCAAGGACCTTTCGTGATCGAAAGAACTAGTAACAACATAAGTGTGCTTGTCCCGAATGTCCCGAACCATTCTGCACCGCTGCTGGAAGGTGCTAGTCCATTAAATTCGCGAATACTTGATCCCGGGGAATATACATTGACGATAAGTAATCCAGGATCCGGAGCGATGAGTATTGTGAACCCAGTTGCCGGAACGAGCCTTTTGAATGTGGCGGGGAAGAGCGAGCATCTAAGTAGCGATCCAGGTAAGCTACGATACCTACGGCTTACGCTGCCTCTGCCACTCGAAGTTGTTCCATGGAATGCGGATCCCATGTGGGTGTCGAACATCACACCGATTCCCCCGAACACGGGAGCCGTTCGATTGGCTGTGTTAATCGTCCTGCGGTATCAATTCTCGCCCTCAACAACCATCAGTCTCACCGGCCACGAGGACGATGGTACGCCGATCAGTGATACCCTCACGAGCCTTTCGTCGGGTAACGAGCATTTCATTTTCCTGGTTCAGGGCATGAAACAGGATGACGTTTCGGATCACCCGACTGCACTCGCTTCCTTCGAAAAAATGAAACAACTTGAGCCTCCTTTGTCACGCTACCTTGACATTCCTGATCTCGGTGGCGTCAATCCGGGTCGGAATCAACCGCTGCTTCCGAACGTCGAGCCGAAGGATTTGACCGATTTTCTGCTTTCCAACGCCTCCGTAAATGTCCCGCTTGTAGCGCCGAATGGAAAGAGAGGATTGGTGTCGAGCACTGAGGTGCATCTTCTGATTGCCCATTCTGACTGCAAGGCGGCAATCATTTATGTGGATTATACGAAGTAGGACTCACAAACCGCGATGGGCGGTTTCGCGCTCGTGTCCATGTCTACATTCACGTGGACCTTTACAGCGCCTGTGAATCGGTAGGTAACGGAAACGCAAGCTTGAAGCAGAGCGTCGTGAACACGGGCGGCTGATACGGCTCGCGCAGGGCCGGATCGACCGCCTTCTCAAGGACGCTTCGGCATTTCAGCAGGCCGGCGTGATAAGAAATTACGTCCAAGCAATCCGATTGGTGCATCCGTGTGATGGGGCTTCCTCAACTGAGGCAATGGAAAGATGGAGCCGCTGGGCATTGGCTCAAGCTGACAGGATTGATCCGACAATCGGAGGCTCATTCCTGGAGTCGATACGAGACAAAGATGCAACTTAGAAGAGCCCGAGAATCCGCGCAAATTGGAGGCGGCCTGGTGACGTTAGATCGGAGCTTTAGCGCTCATTTTCGGCTAACAAGACTGTGCCCACTTTTGTGCCCACCCTCCATCAAAAACGATAGCAATTGGTACTAGTCAGCCCAAAAGCGAATTGGGCATAAGCGCTAGAAGAATCAACTTGATAGCAAATGATCGCTCTCCTTCGCAGATGAGGGCGCCGCAACTGTTAACCGACGGGTTGCTAGTTCGAATCCCTCCTGAGTAGCTCATTTGTTGGGTGGGGAGAATCGCTGGTGACCTAAAGCAAAATCCTTCCACCTCTACCACTGATTAAGTTCTCCTTTACGGTCAAGAATTGACGGCGGGCTAGGCAAGATTGGGTCGAGCCTGTCGGCTTGCTGCTTCATCCAGATAATGCGCTGCCCTTTGGGAGCCTCCGGCGAGAGGTCGTGCCCCTCCTGGGCCCATACTTTCTCTAGTGCTGCAATGAAGTCACGTGTCTGCTGTGCTCTGGTCCAATTAGTGACCCATATATCGAGATTCTTCACTTTCTTTTCTTCATCTGTAATCTGTCTTGCGAGTTCTTCTCTTTCTCGCTCCTTTACCTGGTCTTCGATTCTCTGTTGTTCTGCCCGTTTGGCCGCGATAAGAGAATTCCGTCCCTCCCGCAAGAAGCCACCGAGGCAGGTTGATAGCTGTTCCTCCAGTCGCCCCTTCTTGCTGTCTCGGAATTTTCGACCGCACGTGTAGTCACCCACACGAAATTCGAGCTCACCTTTGGGTGCGTAATCGATGGTTGTTCTTGCCCGGGAGTATTCCATAACTTCTCGCCGTCCCGTTTCGCGTAGTTTTTCAACGATAGCGAATGGCACCTCATAGCCAAAGATCTGAGCGCTCGTTGTGTGCTTTCCCTGCTGCACTGTGACCGGGAACCCCTCGGCTTCGAGGCAGAGAATCACGGCGTTCATGAAACCCAACGCCCGCTCTAGCGCGCTCCTGGAAACATGAATTTCAAGGCAAGGCTCGCTATAACGGGGGTGAAGGAGTCCGTTATCGTCGGGCTTGACCCGTTTCATTGCCTTTTCGGCTACTTTCACCAATTTGTGCCGAGGGCCATCGGGGACTATTGCAGTGTTGCGCGATTCTATGGCGACAATACGCAGGAATTCGGGATCGGTGGGCGTTTCCTTGGGGACAACTACAGAATTCGGAGATTTCTCTGAAGATGGAAATGTGAACCGATGGACCATGGGAATGTCCCTTCCGGGCGGCAATGGAAGGCGTTCAACGGGCTTGCCAAACTCTTTCTTCGTCCAATACCCGCGACCTGGGAGGGGTATTTGAAGTTTGCCGCAGACTTTTCCCAAACCGACTGCTGAGATTCCATATTTTGGTGCGACCTTAACGAGCGGCTGTTCCCATACTTCTGCGTAAAGCTGTTCGCGATTCCAAGTTTCCATAGCGTTTCCTGGATCTCCTTTGCAGAATTCCCAAGAGAAAATATCAGAACCATCCCAAACTGGAAATGAAGGTACCCGCACAGATCATGAAAAGTGCGTTTGTCTAAACATTTAGAGTTGGATTCCAGCAAAACCCCGCTTCACGGAGGGGAGTTTCTGAGCGCGGTCCCAAATTCCGGTTGAATTGATCTCAAGAAAATTGAGGTTCAGTTGGTAGGTTCATGTCATCAGTCGAGAACAAAATCAAAGACCCTCCGAGCATGTTCAAAAAAGTTGGGGGTTCAGTTAGGAGGTTCGGGTCGAGAACAATTCGAGAACAAAACAAACTCGAGAACAAATCGAGAACAGAACCCCCCAAATACCCCCTAAAACGGTGCTGTATGACGCAGCTAGAGGACAGAAGAATCAGCTACTTAGTGATCTCGTTGGGAACAACGGGTTGGAGGTTCGAGTCCTCCCCGGTTCACCAACTCTTTCTTTCTGCTCTCCTTCAAGCCTGGCTGAAATTCGTTCCCCGCCTCAGTCCGCCCCATTCAAAAGCACACACCCCCGTTTACCCGGCAAACGCGCGCAACCCGATTTCGGTTCGAACCTGCTCTCCCCTGTCGCTGGCGTCTCTCTTGATAACGGTAAAGTCTAGCCTAGGGTGTTTACCTGCATCAGTTTACAGAGTTCACCTTCTTGTGGTTTTTTCTGCGCAGTTTATTGTGGCTACGGGCTGGGCACCGCTCCCCGGTCCGGTGGGTAGATTTTCCGCTAAGGGAAATCGGGACCGGGGCGCGGTGAACGATGCTTTCAAGGAGAATTTCAATTGTCGATCAGATTTCAGATCGGAGGGCCCTGCGAAGACGGTGTCCAAGGCGACGCTCAGGACACGCCTTTTGCCACAGCCGAGGAGTGGCGAGCCTCCCACAGCGATAGCATGGAGCAAGATTCGCCCGCTCCAGCCGAATTGCTTAACGACGGCTCCTTGTTCGTCGCCACCAGCCGGGCCATGCAGGCGATCCGCCAGCAGATTGAGAAAATTGCCGATTACGACGTTCCCGTCCTGATCCTGGGCGAAAGCGGCAGCGGCAAGGAAGTGGTTGCTCGCTTTCTTCACAGCCGCTCCGCAAAGGCGCGTCACCCGTTCCTGAAAGTGAATTGCGCCGCGCTTCCGGGTCCGCTGCTCGAAAGCGAGCTGTTCGGTTACGAGCGAGGCGCCTTCACGGGAGCCGTGCGCAGCAACCCTGGAAAATTCGAAATCTGCAAATCCGGCACGATCCTCCTCGATGAAATTGGGGAAATCTCTCCCACGTTGCAGGCCAAGCTGCTGCACGTGCTGCAGGACAAATCCGTATGCCGGCTGGGAGGAAATACCCCCATCAAAGTGGATGCCCGTGTGATCGCCGCCACCAACGTGGACATTCACGAAGCGCTCGAATCTGGCGCGCTTCGCCAGGACCTTTATTACCGCCTGAACACTTTCGTCCTGCGAATTCCGCCCCTGCGCTCCCGCCCTGAGGAAATTCCTCTTTTGTTGGAGCATTTCATCGGGCGATTCGCCCCTCTGTATGGATGCCCTGTGGTTCGTCCAACCCAGAATCTGGTCAGCGCCTGCCTGGAATATTCATGGCCGGGGAATATCCGCGAATTGCAGAGCTTCACGCAACGCTTCCTGATTCAGGGCGACGAAGAGCTATCCATCCGAGAATTGCAACGCAGCACAACGGTAGCGGTGAGAAACGCCGGCGAAGACAGTTCGCTCCACGAAGACTCCTTCACGAATTTGAAAAAACTCGGCCGCAAGGTGAAGAGCAGCGCGGAAAAACCAGCCATTGAAAGAGTGCTCCAGGAAACCCGGTTCAACCGCAAGGCAGCCGCCCGCCGGCTGAAAATCAGCTACAAGGGGCTGCTGCGAAAACTCCGGGAGTACGAATTGGACGGCAAAACAGCCAGGCTGTCGAGCCAGGCTGCACAGATTCACGGGTGAACCCATCAAGGGAGAAAACCATGAACGCCAAGCCGCTCAAACTTTTGTTGCTTCAAGACGGCTGCAAGGATGCGCGTTTTCTGCAGAAGACTATCACCGATGGTGGTGCGTTCGAGTGCGATCTGGTCAAATTGGCCGAACTGAAAGCTGTCCTTTCGAAACGCGCGGATGAGCCGCCAGTCCTCCTCCTTCGCTCGCCCGATTCCAATACGCAGCTCTCAGCCGAATTGAAGCGCGTCCGGGAAATCGCGTCTAATATTCCGGTTCTCGTTCTGCCAAACAAGCAAAACGGCCTCATCTTACCCGCGGGGACGGAAGTTGATGCCGCAAAAGGCAACGGCCATCTCCGTCTGAACCTGAAGAAGCTGGCTCGCATCCTCCGTTGCGGCCTGCGGCAAACTCAGGTGGAATCGGCGCTTTCCCAACTCGCCATTTCCGATGAGCTTACCGGTTTGTACAACCGGCGCGGATTCCTCCTGCTGGGCAGCGAACGCATGAAGCTGGCCCACGGCATGAAGAAAAACGTGCTGCTCTTTTTTGCCGACCTGGACAATCTAAAACAGATCAACGACCAGTTCGGGCACCAGGAGGGCGATCAGGCTCTTCTGAAGACCGCGGAAATTTTTCGAAACACCTTCCGCAATTCTGATATCACCGGACGTTTCGGCGGCGACGAGTTCACCGCCCTCGTCATCGAAGAATATGGACAAACCGCCGACACAATCTCCAGGCGCTTGCAGGACAACATGGCCGAGCTTGCCGCCAACAATACCCATTATCCGCTCTCCCTCAGCGTGGGCATGACCCGCTACGCCGCCGAAATGCGTTCATCGCTCAAGCAGCTCCTCGCCCAGGCGGATCAGGCGCTCTGCAAACAGAAGCAAAAAAGCCACTCCGCGCCGGCGCGGCACCCAACCGTAATGTTCCCCGGTTCGCGGCAAGGTTTTGCCCAGTACGGATTTCGCGCTCCTGGAATCCCGGTGCCCCATCGGGCGCCGGGAAAAATGCGCAAGTCTTCCACGGGGGCCTAGAAAGTCATTTGGAATTTCGTTTTCTGTGTGGGGATGCCGGCAGGTCTTGGAGATATTTCGGGATGAATCCGCGACATAAGGAGGTTGATCATCCGATGAGCAGCGCACGCTTGGAAGAGAGGACACCCATCGGGAGTCTCGGCCAACTGGAAATTGTCGGCAACCCGCGCGATTCGGAATGCGCGTGGATTGAAAACATCAGCGATCACGGCACGCGCGTCATCAGCCGGCGACGCTGGCGGTTGGGGGACCGCCTGCTCATTACCTCCCGCCGTCCGCCATTCCGTTCCACGATTGTAACCGTTATTTATTGCGAAACGCTTATGCAGGGACTCTATGCCATCGGCTGCGAGACTCCTGAAGGTGGCGTACTCCAAGTGCTTGAGCACTTGGAGTCGTCGGGAGCAGGGAACACCAGTCCCAGGAATAATTCGGTAACTCTTCCAGGTCACTCTGATCCGGTTCACGCCAAGCCCTGATTGACGGCATGGAAAGCGCGTGCGGGCGCTCCACTGTGTGAAACTTCTGGGAAGCATGTACGGGTCGAGAATTTTGAGCCTTCATCCCGGGATTCTGCAAATATCTATCAACCATCCCAAAAACTTACGGTTCGACTCTGCCGGGGAATCTTCCATATAATCCCGAAAGCATCCGCACCCTCTCGGGCCGCGAATATGCTTGAACTTGGGAGTCGACCCTATGAAGCTAAACGCTGCAGTGATTGGCCTGGGATTCGTAGGCAAGGCGCACGTGGAATCTCTTCGGCGTCTCGGAATCCCGATTCGCGGCGCGCTTGGAAGCTCCGCTGAGACGACGGCTGCCGCCTGCAAATCCCTTAATCTGGAACGCGCCTATGCGTCGATCGAGGAAATCGCCGCCGACGCCGCAGTTGGCGTGGTGCACCTTTGCACTCCGAACTACCTTCACTTCGAGCAGGCGAGCGCCCTGTTGCGCGCAGGCAAACATGTCCTGTGCGAAAAGCCGCTGACTATGGATTCGGCCGAATCGGAGTTGCTCGTCTCTCTAACTCGCGAAACCGGAAAAGTCGGCGGCGTCGCTTACAACCTGCGCTATTACCCCTTGTGCCAGGAAGCGCGGGCCTTGATCGAGAAGGGCGCCATCGGCCAGCCCAAGCTTGTTCACGGCAGTTTCCTGCAGGACTGGCTGCTCTATCCCGGCGACTGGAACTGGCGCCTCGATCCGAAACTCGGCGGCCAGCTCCGCGCCGTTTCCGATATTGGTACGCACTGGCTGGACCTGGTGACCTGGATCACCGGCCGCAAAGTCATGGAAGTTTGCGCCGACCTTGTTACCGTCGTGCCCATCCGCCAAAAACCCCGCGGGCGCGTCGAAACTTTTCAGAAAGCCGATCCCGCAAATGCCGATCCGATGCCGATCGAAACCGACGATTACGCCTCGGTCCTATTCCATCTCGAGGGGGATTTAAGCGGAGTGATGACTGTCTCGCAAGTCAGTGCCGGGCGACGCGCTCGCCTGTGGTATGAAATTGACGGCACCGAAGGCTCGCTCGCCTGGAATTCAGAAGAGCCGGGGACACTCTGGATCGGCCGCCGGAACCGCGCCAACGAAGAGCTCCCGAAAGATCCCGCGCTTCTAAGCCCCCAGGCGCGCCGTTATGCCTCCTATCCGGGCGGGCATGCGGAAGGCTACCCGGATACCTTCGTTCAACTCTTCCGTGATTTTTACGAATACATCGAGGCTGGCGACCTGAAAGCCCCGCGAACGTTTCCGACATTCGAAACCGGAAATGACGAAATGGTTCTTTGCGAGGCGATTGAAAAGAGTTCCAGAACCCGCGCCTGGGTCTCCGTGGGCAGCAACTGAACTGAAAATTCAGGATTCTTCAGATTGTCTTTGAATCGTTTGCCGCCGGAGATGGAACATTGGATTCCGATTTACCTGCCGGCTTGAACTCAAAAAACCGCTTCAGTTTCAAAAACGGTTTTTCCAGGAAACTCCAGGAAACGATCGCGAGCAGATAGGAAGCCGCAATCGCCAGCCAGAACGCCGCCAGCGGGTGAGCTTCCTTCCAGTGAAGCCGTTTGAACGCGTCATCCGGGATCTTGTGCAGCATGTACAACCCGTAGCTGATCATGCCGGTGAACATCAGGAAGCGTGTCGCCAGAATCGCGCGGAACCACCTGTTGCCTTCGAACAACGCCAGATACACGAAGGCAGCCGATGCCATGACCGCCATCGAGAAGGCCAGCCACATCAATCCATAAGCCGCTGTGGTAATTGTCAGCGGGACGCCGGCCAGACACAAAACCCAGGCCAGTTTAAGAAGCCGGCCCGGCGCGAATTCGGCTTTTCTGATCAGGACCGCGAGCAGCGCTCCCGCCATCATTCCGTCCAGGCGGCAGAACGGATTTGAGTAGATGATCCAATGGCGCGTCAGAAAGTACAGCCGAAGCCCCGGCGACGCCAGCAGCACGGCCCACGCCAGGAGCAGCAATCTCTCCTTCGAAAGAAATCTCACAAAACACGGCCACACCAGGTAGAACAATTCTTCCACCGCCAGCGACCACGAAACTCCGAGGGGCCCTACAGCCAGCGCTGGCGCGGGTACGAGAAAATTCTGCAGGAAGAATGGGTATGACCACCAAGGCGAGGCTCGCTGAAAAAGTTCCAGTGTATCCTGAGGACGCACCAGCGGCAGAATCACAAACATCACGATCAACACGGAATAATAGAGCGGCCAGATTCGCAGGCACCGCCGGGCATAGAAGTTCCGGAAATAGTCATCGGAGGATTTCGAATCCAGCAGGATGCCGGTGATCAGGAACCCCGAGAGCACGAAGAAGAGATCCACTCCCATCCATCCATAATTGGAAACAAGCGACAGCGGTGGGGAAGAAAATCCGTGCAAATTATGCACCAGTACAATCAGGATCGCGATGCCGCGGACGGCATCCAACTGTGGAATTTTGTGACGCATGGGCGGAGCCGCGTCCCAACGCATAACGGCATTTCAACGTTGGACTGGCGGCTTACGTTTCTATCGTGCGGGAAGCGAAAAGTCCAATGGAGAGGAGATCAGAGCGGCAGGAGCACCAACGCCGATAACTAGATTGGGATATAAAAAATCAGTAAGCCAGTTCCAGAATTTCGTGCCCTTGCAAATTGTAAAAGCCGGCGAGCCTCTGGCGGCGCAACAGTTCATCTGCCAGCATGTCGGCAATGGATTCAATCTGCCGGAAAATGGCGGCCTTTGGGCCCAGGCTGCCTTGAAACAGGACCACTGTACTTTTCGTCTCGCGCGTTTCCGTTCCGTACACATACCAGAAACAAACGGAAATCGTTCCTGTCGGGCCGCCGGCGCTTTCCATCGGATAGGGAAGCGGGCGATCGGCCAGCAAAAGATGAAAATGTCGCCCGTCGGATCGCGAAATCATGGGAATCCCTTCCGACAAGCGCGAGAGCAACGCCTCCTCGCCGTTCCATTCGCAGTGCGGGCAGACGTTGAAATTTCGGAATTCACTTTGGGAGGGCGCGAGGGCTTGAGTCAGCAAGATAAACCTCGAACATGAGCGTCAAACGTGCTGCGAGCGCTCTGGGCAAAGTGCACGCAAGGTTCTATGCGCGGAGTATCTTATTTGAAGCGTTATAGCGTCAATAGGAAAATCTATTAATTAGTACTAGACCTCTCTCATCTACCCGCCTGGCAAGCCTCTTTCAATGCCGCCACAGTCTCACTTTCGGTGTACCCAAGGCCGCGAAGAACGCTTCGGCTATGCTCGCCAAGCAAGGGCGGCGGTAATCGGTAGACAATTGGTTGTTCGCTGAACCGAATCGGGTTAGCAATGCTTCGCGCCGTCTGGAGCGTGGGGTGTTCCAACTCCACCACCAGTCCGCGCGCTAAAGTTTGCGAGTCCTCCAGGGCTTCACCCACCGTTTGGATTGGCGCCGCGGGAATATCCGCAGCCTTTAGCCTTTTCAGCCAGTCCTCACTCGGCAGGGAATCAAATTTGCCCTGGAGAATCGGGATCAATTGCTCGCGATTCTGATTCCGCGTTGCGTTCGTGAAAAATCGCGCGTCCCTTTCAAGTTCTTCCACGCCAAGAATCCTCACCAGCCTGCTCCATTGTTCTTGTGTACCCACCCCAACCACAAAATGCCGCTTGTCACCCCCGCGAAAAAGCTGGTATGGCACGATATTGGGGTGGGCATTTCCCAATCGCTGCGGCGATACTCCGGCATTCAAATAGCTGCTGCCTACGTTTGCAAGCCACGTCAACTGGGAATCAAACAACGCCATGTCCAGGTAGTCGCCCCTCCCCGATCGTTCTCGCGCGAAAAGCGCGCCCAATATGCCCATCGCGGCGTACATCCCGGTGGTCATGTCGGCGATGGCGATTGGGAATCGCATGGGTCCGCCTCCCGGTTCGCCTGTAAAGCTCATCACTCCTGCTTCTGCTTGGGCAAGAATGTCGTAACCAGGTTGTTCCGCTTTGGGACCGGTGAATCCATATCCCGAAATGCTGCAATAAACCAGTCGCGGATGTTTCGCACGCAGCGTTTCGGGATCAATTCCCCGCCGCTGCAGCGAAACTTTGGATGGCTGATTGCAAATAAAAACGTCGGCGGTGGAGAGTAAACGCTGTAAAATTTCTCCACCAAGTGGATTGTCGTAGTTCAGCGTGATCGACCGTTTGTTCCGGTTGGTGGCGAGATAATAAGCGGATTCCGTGCCGACAAAGGGAGGCCCCCAACCGCGCGATTGGTCGCCACCCGCATTGCGCTCGACCTTGATTACATCGGCGCCGAGATCCCCAAGCAGCATTGCGCAGTAGGGGCCGGCCAAAGCTTCGGAGAGTTCAACAACTCTGATCCCGTCGAGGACCATGCTCATGGAAAGGAATTATAGCGGACAATCCGCAAGTTCGCCGTCAAGCCACTGTTTAGAACGCAAGGTCGCGTCCTTGCTTGCCTGATAGGAGCCCTTCCCGGACAATATGTCTATCGAAGAAAATACGGAACATGTGGCGGCGCAATTGAATGCGCCGGATGGAGACCCCGGAACGATGGCGAATGCCGCTCAACCCCCCAACCGTTTTGTCGCCTATTTTTCGATGGAAATTGCCCTGGAAAATCAGATCCCCACCTACAGCGGAGGACTCGGCGTCCTTGCGGGAGATACGATTCGCGCGGCCGCCGATATCCGTCTGCCGATGGTTGCGGTTTCCCTCCTTTATCGAAAAGGCTATTTCCGCCAACACCTCTCCGAAGAAGGTGCCCAGACGGAAGAAGCCGTTGAGTGGGAAGTCGAAAAATACCTGCAGGAGGAAGAGCCGCGGGTCTCGGTCACTCTTGAAGGCCGCAAAGTCGAACTGCGTGCCTGGCGCTACACCGTCAGAGGGGTTCGCGGCTACGAAGTCCCGGTCTATCTTCTGGATGCGGATCTTCCCTCCAACGACCAGCGCGACCGCGACCTCACCGGTCAACTCTACGGCGGCGATCCCTACTACCGGCTCTCGCAGGAAGTCATTCTTGGCATCGGCGGCGTCCGCATGCTTCGCGCGCTCGGCCACAACGAACTGATGCGCTACCACATGAACGAAGGCCACGCCGCCCTGCTCACGTTGGAACTCCTCGGAGAAGAGGCCGGCCAGGCGGGCCGCAAATCCGTCAAGGGCGAAGACATCGAAAAGGTGCGCTCCAAGTGCGTTTTCACCACGCACACTCCGGTGCCCGCGGGCCATGACAAATTTCCCGTCGAGTACATGACCCGGCTGTTTCCCGATCAAAATCGCTTTTTCGACGGAAAAGATGCTTCCTCGGCTGATCTTGTCCGCAGTGTTTTGCAAGTCGAGCAGAACTATCCCGACTTGGCGGAAGCCGCGCGACGCGGTGCCTCCGTAAACATGACCTATCTCGCGCTCAGCCTGAGCAATTATGTGAACGGAGTTGCTAAACTCCACGGCGAAGTTTCCAGGAAAATGTTTCCTAACGTGCCGATCGAAGCCATCACCAACGGCGTCCACGCGGCAACCTGGGCATCTCCTTCGTTTCGCGAACTTTTCGACCGCATGATTCCATCGTGGCGCGAAGACAACTACAGCCTGCGCGGGGCGTTGGGTTTGCCTCCCGAAGAAGTCTGGGCCGCGCATCTCCTCGCCAAGCACGACCTGCTCGAAACGGTCCGCAAAAAAACCGGACTCAAACTGGACCCCGAGGCCTTCACCATCGGCTTTGCCCGCCGCGCCACCGGCTACAAGCGTGCCGACCTGATCCTCAGCGACCTTGACCGTTTGCGCCAGATCGCAAAAAATGTCGGCCCTTTCCAGATTGTCTATGCCGGCAAAGCCCACCCGCGCGATGGCGGCGGCAAAGAAATCATCAAGAAAATCTTCAAGGCCAAAAAAGCCCTTAAAAAAGCGATCACGATTGTTTTTCTGGACGACTACGACTTGCACCTCGGCGGCAAGCTCACTGCTGGAGGAGATTTGTGGTTGAACACGCCGCAATATCCCCTCGAAGCTTCCGGCACGAGCGGCATGAAAGCAGCCCTGAACGGCGTTCCAAGCTTGAGCATTCTCGACGGCTGGTGGGTCGAGGGCAACATCGAAGGCGTAACTGGCTGGGCCATCGGCGAAGCGCATCGCGGTGAACCGGGCCCTGAAACTCCGGTGGACAACGCCTTCGACGCCGAAAGCCTCTATTCAAAACTCGAAGGTGTGATTCTTCCTCTGTACTACAGCAGCCGCGAACGATACCTCGACGTCATGCGCCACGCCATTGCCATCAACGGCTCTTTCTTCAACACCCAGCGCATGGTCCAGCAGTACATCACCGACGCTTACTTGCGCTAGCCCTCCGCGCCTGCACCACCTCTTCCGGCCGGACCTCCATTATCATCACCCTCCGCGGCAATTCGCGGAATCCCGCCTTGCGGTAAAATATCGCCGCCGCTTTGTTGCGCATCGGAAGCTGCAGTTGAAACGCGCGCATCCCGCGTTCCCGGCAATAGTCTTCAATCTCGTAGAGCGCCAACGACCCGATTCCCTGATTCCGGAACCTCTTCTCCACAAATAAATCGCGCAGCACTCCCTCCGCGCCGCCGTATTCCAGCTCAAAGTTATAAGTCAGCATCGCGTACCCCACCGGCTTCTTGTGATTTTCCATCACCCAGATTTTCCCCTGCGATGGATTCCGCAGTAGCACATCCAGCCCCTGGCTCAGCGACTTGCGATGCGCCGGGATCTTTTCAAACTTGTTATAAGCGACCACCAGTTTCAGCAGTGCCGCGTGATCGTTGGGGCCACAGGAACGGAAAGATACCAGCATAATGCCTCACTTTTGCTGAGCGCCTGGATTGCGTTTGGTCCCTTCCAACTCCGCGCCCGCATCCAGGCGAATGAAATCGCAGTGTAGTCATCGTACTGCAAGCAGCCCAGTTCGAAAAGTATTGCCCGCGTGTGCCCCAGCCTTGCCGGCGCCTCGTTTCCCATCGTCGGGCGGCCCGTTGAGGCGCGCGTTTCGCGCCATAGCCCTATTTGCCTTCCCGATCCAGAATCCTCAGAAAAGCCCGCAGCTCGTTTTCCGTGCCAATTGCGATCCGTGCGAATCCCGGTCCCAAATCTTTGCTCCGTTCTCGAATCAGGATTCCGTGGCCCGCCAGCCGTCGAAACACTGCCGGTCCACTTTCGCCAAAATCGGCCAGCAGAAAATTGCCGGCGCTCGGAAACACGCGAACTTTCCGCCGCTTCAGTTCACCGCCAAACCATTCGCGAAGTCGTTTCGTGTCACGGACGTATCGTTTGATCGTGTGCCCTTCCCGCACTGCGGCGACACCCGCCGCGAGAGCCGCCACATTCACCGGGAAGGGGGGCAGGGCACGCCGCACAAATGCCAGCGAATCGCGCTGTGCAATCACTGCTCCAAGTCGCAGGCCGGCCAGCCCCGCCGCTTTTGAAAAAGTCTTCGCGATGAATAGATTTGGGTGCCGTCGAATCCACGGAACGCACGTAACCCCGGAAAAATCGGCATACGCTTCATCCAGAACTACCGCTGTCCGTGCTGCGGCTTTCAGGATTTTCTCGATGCTGCTTTTATCTACAAGTGTTCCGGTGGGATTATTTGGATTCGCCAGAAAGAAAACGCGCGGCTTTCTCCGCAGAGCCTTCAGCACGGCCGCCAGCGGAAACTCCATCTCTCGCGAGTATTGCAGCTGTTCCACACGCGCCCCCGCGATCTCCGCATAATACCGATACATCGGGAAAGTCGGTTCGCAAATCAGAATGTGGCTGCCAGGTTCGACGAACGTGTCAAAGAAAACCCTAAGTGCATCATCTCCGCCATTCGTGAGCACGATCTCTTTCGCCTTCACGCCAAAATACCGCCCCAGAATCTTCTCAGCGGACTGATACTCCGGGTACATCGCCAGCTCTTTCCCACTCAGCCGGCGCAGAGCCCCCAGCACGGCCTTGCTGCAGCCTGTGGTGTTTTCATTGAAATCGAGCCGGATCTTCCCCCGTCGTCCCTCGGCAGGCGCTTCGTACGTCCTGCGTTCCAGAATTGCTTTGCGAACCGGCAGCCGCCTCTTCATTGCCACACCTCGACACCCTCTCCGATGCGCAGTGTCCAGTTAAATTCATCTGGCTGAAAAAATACAGGATTATGAAGCAGACCACCAACCGGGAACTTGCCGCGGAACGATTCAAGAAAAATTTGGATACTACCCCCGGGTGCTCGACCCCGGCGGCCCTCCGGCGCTGTAATTCACGGTCATTAGCAGATGCAGCGCAACCCCGTAGCGTTTGTTCGGCAGCTCTTCCACCCGAACCACCTCCGCCACATATTCGCAATTCATCGGATCATGCTGCGAAGTGAACGGAAAGGTCACGAACACCCGCATGCCCTTGTAATAGCCTTTGCGTCTAGTCTGGAAAAAAATCCCATCTTTCGAGGCGTTCACGCTGACTGGCAGATCTTCAAAATGCTCATCCCGCGGCTCCGAGGGACGCACCCGCAGGGGCTTCGCAATTTTGGCGCGGCGTGTACGGCGTTTTTCGGCGGATTGGGGCTCGGTTGTGTCGGGCATACGAGTCCCCTGGGCGAAGGGGTACCTTTATAATCGAAGTGGCAGCGTGAAACGTCAAGCCATTGCGCCGAATCCGATACTGATACAGAGTGTGATAACACTGGTCTAAGAGGAAACATGGCCGAAAAGATCCAAAAGCCCGACGCCGAATGGCAAAAGCAGCTGACTCCGAATCAATACTATGTGACCCGTCAAAAGGGCACCGAGCCACCGTACACCGGCGAGTACGAGTCTACCGACACTGCCGGCACCTACAAATGCGTCTGCTGCGGCAGTCCACTCTTCCGCTCCGAAACAAAATTTCATTCCGGCTGCGGCTGGCCCAGCTTTACGGCTCCACTTGAGAATCAAGCCGTCGACGAAGAAACCGATGCCTCCCACGGAATGATTCGTACCGAAGTAAAGTGCAGCCGTTGCGACGCGCACCTCGGCCACGTCTTTGAAGACGGCCCGGGGCCGACAGGTCTGCGCTACTGCATCAACTCCGTCTCGCTAGCGCTGGAAAAAGACAAAAGCTAACGCCGCGGCGCCGATCGTTTCCAAATTTCTTGTAGCTGGGAATTTTGCTTACGCGGCAGGGCAGGAGTACGCAACCATCTCGGCCACCGGATCCACTTCGCGCTGCCAGGCAGCCAGCAGCAACACTTTGTGCCCCGTGGGATACCGGAAAACGTAATACACATTCGCTACGCCATCGAGTTCGAAGAATCCGGGGCGGCGCGGGTCCGGCCGCCCGGTCAATCCCGTATCCAGCAACAGCCGAAGCTCCGCTAGTTGCTCTTGCGAGTGCGCGCGAAGGTCTTCGATCAGCGGCGGTTTCTTGTTCCCGTTCAACATCTTTCGGTCTTCCATTCTCAAAAACATCTTAATCCATCCTCACTTAGTAAAGACGCAATACTTCGGCAAATGTTTCATGAACAGCACACTAAAATTGCCCGCGGCCCGCCCGCTAAAGCATAGAAAGGAAGGGAGCCTGCCCGGATCCGCACCGTACCGGACTCCGGTCAGAAACTCTGGACACCCGCAATGCATTGCGCTAAGGTGCGTTTCATCCGGTGTTTCTGCGGATGCGGGAGGGGCACGTGCCCGGGCTTGGGATTTCCGTCAGGATGCTGCTTGGATTTGCCGCGCTTTCCTGCTCAATCGCGCTTTTGCCCCTGGGTGCCCAGGAGCTTTCGGATACTCAAGGCCAAAAGCAGGTGCCTGCGCCCCCGGCCAACGCCCGGAGGACATTTGACGCCAGTTTAATTCCGGCGGTTCGCGACTTCCGTCTTGATTTGATGCTGGGCGACGCGCCGGGTTACAACTCGTCGCGTCCCCGCTCCGATGCCTCCAACTTCGAGAAGTTGCTTTGGACTTCCTCTCCCGGAACAATTCAGCGCATGGAGTCCGCCTTCTATTGCAACGACACTCCTTTCGTCGACCAGGTTCGCCTTCCGCTTGCCACCTTCTGGCGCGGCCGGGTCAAACTCATCGGCTTTGAGAGCGACGTCACCACGGCCAATTTCGTCATGGGACTTCCCGGCCAGGGTGCGCTTCACAACCTCAGCGCTTTCGGCGGCAACGGTTTCCTCGCCGTGCACACTCCGCCTTCGGATCAGCTTGCGGGAATCCATATGACGTTTTCCTGGCACGGAAGCGAAGTGGAGTCGGGCGAGAGCAGCGGTCTCCGCGGCCTCGAATATCTGGTGCGCGCCGGGCGTGGTTTTTTGCCCTTCTTCAATGGACGGTCCGATTCGTCCTCTTCTGCATTGCCTTAGTCCCTGTTTTTTGGATTATAATTTCCGGTGCCCGCGCAGGCTTTGCTTGCGAATCCGTTTCATTCTTGCGATAGTGGCATTTACGATTCATTCAAAGCAGAGGTGTCCGTGGCAAAAGCGTCAACTCCCCCGAAAGGCCCCCGGAAGTCCGTCCGGGACGGAAAGTCGGAATTCGGAAAAGATCGCCGCCGAAAACATCATCATTTCCTGGTCACCGTCAATTACGCCGATGGGGAAACCTTTGGCCGGGTATACACCAACAAGGAAAAAGCCACCCGGTTTGCCGAACGCCAGCGCCGCTCGCCCATCGTCAAATCCGCGCGCGTCACCCAGGTTTCCTGATTCACCTGCTGGTTTTCAACTGTTTCGGGAGTGCCTTGTCGTTGCGGGCGGAAGCGTGCTATAAAAGTTGTAGTCCGAAGCGGCCTTAGTATAGTGGTAGTACGGAACCTTGCCAAGGTTCAGGTGTCGGTTCGATTCCGATAGGCCGCTCCATTTTCTTTCTGTTTTCTCCCCTCTCAAATTAATAAAACTCTTTCCACCCACGATTTTCACCATTCCCGCTTGCTTTCTGGTCAGTTCGCAACCGAGCAGCCCCATCGAAGCACTGCGCCAGGGAACGCCATTCTCCCGAATGGCGCACCGGGGCCTTTCACTCAGCCTGTTGACGGGTTACTCACCTTGTTGCTCCCCCCAGCCCTTGCTACACTGGCCGCCTGACTTGTGACGACGCCAGTCACACAAACCGCCGCGCCCGCCAAACTGGCACTTATGGCCAGAACGGGCGGATCGAAACTGGATTCCGGAGGGTGACTTGCCGCCCGAAGTCATCAAGCTTCACGGTCCCGACCCCGAGCAGCCGCGCCGCGTCCACGCGCTCGATCCTTCTCCCTCTATCTCAGCTCCACAATCTGCCGTCGACGAAATCTCCAATTCCTGGCACCGATGCATGGCCGACTATCATGTCGACCCCAAAAATCAATCCGCCCCCAACGTCGTTACGCAAAGCGAACTGAAAGTCTCCAAGGAACCCGTCGCCGACATCATCACCCACGCCCGCGAAGAGATCGATCGCCTCTACGCCATCGTTCGCCAGCAAGGCTACGTTGTCCTCCTCTGCAACAGCGCCGGCATCGCCATTCATCATCGCGGCGACGAATCCCGCGCCGATGATTTCAAGCAATGGGGCATCTGGCTCGGAGGGGTCTGGGACGAGCAGATTGAAGGCACGAACGGCATCGGCACCTGCATCACGGAACAACGTCCCCTCCTTGTCCACTGCGGCCAGCACTATCGCTCGCGCCACAGCATGCTCACCTGCGCCGGCGCTCCGATTTTCGACGCCTTCGGTGAACTCGCGGGCGTTCTCGACGTCTCCGCCGTCGCCACCGACGGCCCCGATCGCCCGCAGCAACTCGCTCTCGCTGCAACCATCGCCTCGGCGCGCGCTGTCGAAGAGCGCCTCTTCCGCGAACACTTCCGCCATGAATGGATCGTCGCCGCTTTACCACCCGACGACACTTCCTCTGCATTGCTCCTGGCCGTGGACGACGACCAGCGCATCATCGGCGCCGACCGTGTCGCGCGCCAAACCTTTTCTCTCGACAACAAAACTCTCGCCGCCGGGACGCCTCTCTCCACGCTCTTCGATTCCACTCCGTCGCTCTTCCGCAGGCGCGCCGGCCAGGACATCCCGATCCTCCTCGCCCGAGCAGCTCGCAGCGAACATTGGCGCGCTCTGCTCACGCCGCCTCTGCCCAAATCCAATCTCTCGCGCAACTGGCCGGAAGCTGTGGTCCATTCGCAGCCTCGCCTCAGCATGCTCAGCTTTATGCCTATGCCCGAATCGCCCGAAGCCAGCCGCGGCGGCCTTTCGCCCGCCATGAGGCACCGCGTCTGCGATTTCATCGAGTCGCACATCAGCGAAAAGATCAGCCTCGACGCCTTATCTACGATGGCAGGTCTCTCGCCGCACCATTTTGCGCGTGCCTTCCAGCAATCGCTCGGCATGCCGCCGCACCGTTACCTGCTCCGGCGCCGCCTGGAGCATGTCGAGAAGATGCTCCGCGACACCCAACTCCCTCTTTCCCACATCGCCCTCGCCGTTGGCTTCTCGGACCAAAGCCACCTCAATCGCCACTTCCGCCGCCTTACGGGCATGTCACCCAGCCTCGCCCGAGGCCTCGAGCGCTAGTACCCGCCTCCCAAACTGGGCGCAAGAACGTACAAATCGGACCAAATTCGTCCAAGACGCTCCCGGCCCCTCCCAGGCAATATCCCGCCATGGTTCCCAAGCTGTTGAATTATTGCTAATCAAATTGGAGGAACGAACATGCCACGCGAAATCGCTCCCATTCCGCCATTGGCCCAACGCATTCGGCACTATTTCACTCGATCCATCCCACAGGAATCGCTCCGCGAAGCCCTCCTCCGCCAGGAAGAGCGCTGCCGCGAGCGCGCCCGCATCGCCCGAGAACTCCACGACACCCTTCTCCAGGGGCTTCTCAGCGCCTCCCTGCAGCTTCAGGTTGCCGAAGGCTGGCTCCCTCCCGATTCCCCTGCCAAGCCGCTCCTCAGCCGCGTCCGCAGCCTGATGCGCAAGGGAATTGACGAAGGCCGCGCCGCCCTTGAAGGCCTTCGCTCCGCCGATATTCCCACCACATCTCTCGAGCTGGCTCTCTCCAATTTCCGCGAGGAACTTGCGCCTCCGGACCGCGCCCGCCTGCGCATCCTGAAAATGGGACGCCCGAAATCGGTCGGCCCTGCCATCCTCGACCAGATCTACCTCATCACCCGCGAAGCCTTGCTCAATGCCCTCCGCCATTCCCAGGCCACGAAGATCGAAGTCGAAATCGCCTATTCCCACCGCAAGCTTCGCGTAACGGTACGCGACAACGGCATCGGCATCGAACCCCAACTCCTCCACTCCGGCCGCAAAGCCCACTGGGGCCTCACCGTCATGCGCGAACGCGCCGCCCACATCGGCGCCCACCTCCGCATCCGCACCCGCCCCCACGCCGGCACCCAACTCGACCTCTCTCTTCCACTAGACACTTCGCGGTCTTCATCGCTTGCGTAGGGGCGGCTTCTTGCCCTCTAGCCCTGGCGAAGGGTTACGCCGCCTTCCTCAATTCCTCCCCGCCTTGTAGCGGCTGGGTCGCGCCGTTTCTCCCTCCGTCATCTTTCTCTTCCGCTCGACTTCGCGCCACAGCTCCCACCTCAAAAACTTTCTGCCCGTTTGTAAGAGGTCACGCCGGATGACTATTTCGCCGCGTGTCCACTACTGGACAGACGCCCACCTTTGTGGTCGATAGTCTTTTTTGGGGGGAGGTGGAGCCCGGCTGTTCGGAGCAATCCACGGATTCTCCAATAGACGGGGTCAATTTGCAGATGTCCGGACCTCCTATTCCGATTCTCAAATCAACTCTTCGGAGGTAGTCAATGAAACTGAAGCTCGCGATGGCATTTCTTACCTTGCTCCTGATGGCTGTCACACCTGGCCGGGCGGCGGCGCAGGACACGTCCAGTGCCACTCACAATAAAGTACGGACGCTCACCGGCTGCCTGCAAAAAGGCGATGACGCTGACGAGTTCAAACTTACAACGGCGAAGGGTAGCACCTGGGAACTCAAGAGCAACGGCCACAAGCTGAGTCATCACGTCGGCCACACCGTCACAATTACCGGCGTGGTTTCCAATGCCGAAATGCATGGAGCGAAGGAAGACGTGAAGGCCGAGGCCAAAGAACATGATATGGACAAGGATTCCACCGAACATGGCCACATGAAGGTGACCAGCATGAAGATGGTCAGCGACACTTGCAGACGCTGACGCCGCCTGCGAATTGTCATTCCCTGACCTATCCGGTTTAAGCCACTTCTGGTCGTATTTTTACTTCCCTGTCGGGGCGGCTTTACGCCGCCCTCTTCAACTTTGGCGGGCAGCACACCCCTTAAGAGCTAAGACGAATTGGGGTGCTGCACCCTGCGGTTTCCGGGGTGCGGGTTTTGACTTTTCTCTGCCTGCTCTCCCTACTGCTCGTAATTCTCCACAATCTTTGCCGGACGCACTTTTGCCTTGTCCGGGTCCTCCCCAAACTCCCGCAAAGCCCGCCGCTGCCGCAGCAGATCCCAGCACTGGTCCAGCGCCACCTTCACCTCGGCCAGACGCGCCTGATCCTCGTCCGTAAGCCCGTTCTTGGCGTACAACCGCTCCTCTTCCTTCACCAACTGGTCAATGTGGCCGAGCACAGTTTGGTCGTTCTTCTCGTTTGCCATGCAAAGTCTCCTCTCATGTCACAAGTCCGCAGTTGGATGCGCAGAACCGGCAGAAGTACACAGGCCAATGCAGGCCCATTCCCGTAGCGGCGACCTTCAGTGCCTGCCCTGACGAAGGAAGGGTCGCCCAGGCACTCAGATCGCGCTACCGATCAGAACGATTTCCCCAGGCTTGATTTTCTCGATGGCTTGAACGCAGGCAGGAAAGTATTGCCGGAGGTGGTCCAGACGATTGGAGGAGGACTGAAGAACTACGATGGCGATTTTGCGGTCCGCAAGGTTTTGTTGGTAACGCAGGTTTGTGTCTACCGTAACCAGCACGTCGAAAGCAGTTTCTGCAAGACTTAAGAGTTCACCGTTCTTTTTTCCGGCCCAGCCCGATTCCTGGACCGTACGGCACGCGTGCCCCTCTTCCGCGAGAGCTCTCTTAAGCGCTTTCGGCGTGCACTCGTCAAGTAGCACTCTCATTTGAGCTGGGAAACGAGGCTGAGCCGGGCTTCCTCGATCGCGGCGACAGCCAATTCGCGGCTGACACTGGGATACTGCTCCAGAAACTGATCCAACGTGTCGCCACCTTCCAGATACTCGATCAAAATCTTAAACGGGACGCGTGTTCCGCGGAACACGGGCTCCCCGCCAAGAATTTCGGGGTCCTTAATGATGACGCTACCCATTCCAGGTTCACCTCGTCCAGTAGATTGTACAGCCAACCTAGGACCGGAGAACCAAATACTGGAACTGGGCCAAAGCGCCGGAGGCGCGACAGTACTCAGCCCACTACGCCTGCGCTGAGCGGAGTCGAAGGGTGAACGGTGGGTGGGGGACCGTCCCCAACCAAAAATCCGACAGCCCCAGAGGGCGGCAGCTTCTTCCATTCCACAACGCATAAGCTTGGCTCAGTGATAAGGAATTCGGATAGCAAAACCCAAACCATCCGCCCCTCGGATCGCCACCTGTCCACAGCTGAAAGCAAGAGTAAGAACGGCCCACCCTTGCCAAAAAGAGACCTGCAAGGGAAGGCCACCCAAGAGGTGTTTAGGCTGCCCCCCCCACCCCCCATCTTCCTGAAAGAGATAGGAAACAAATGGGTTAAAAGTAGGGTGCGCAAGTGTTGAAAATGCAGGAGTTAGTTGGGAGCGAAAAGTCTTGAGTCTACAGCCCTTAGCCAATCGCCGGAAGCAGGGAGAATTAGGCATGGTCGGTGGCAGAGAAGCGGCTGCACTGGAGCATCAGGGAGCAGAGATTGTTCATGGTTCGGAACTGGTCTAGGGAAATGGTTCCGTCGGCGAGAGCGACGGGGAGTTTGGCGAGGACGCGGTGGATTTTTTCGGCGGGGATGGCGGCGCCAGAGGAGGAGGCGAGTTCGCGAGTGAGATCGCTGGGGCGAAGGCGGCGGCGCGGGGAGTGGGCGTGCGGGTAGCAGAGGCCGTCGCCTTGAGGATGTGCGGGGAGGGCGCAGCGGCGTCCATCGGCAAAGCGAAGCTGGCAACGGTTTTCGGAAGGTTCGGTGCGTTTCGTGGTCATGCGGGGAGAGTAACGCTGTGCGTATATGGCTGTCTAGTTACAGCAGGTTACGTGAAGTTTCGAACGGTGGTGGTGAGCGTTCGAATGGGAAGGCGAACGCAAGTGGGGAGCAGTAATCAGCGATCAGTAATCAGGAAGCGAGGAGGAAGAAGCGGAAAACCCAAGACCCACCCTTGCATAAACCAACCCCGCAAGGATGGGGCACCCGGCTGCCCCACCCGCCCATGCTTGTAGCACTCGATGCGCGTGACCGTGTCGAAGGCGAGTTCGGTGTTGTCGTTGAGAATGTCGGCTCGGAAAACGCCTTCGGCGAACAGAAAATCGCCATGCGAGTCGAGGTGGGCGAGTTGCGCTGGCTTTTCCTGAGCATGGATCGAGGCCGTCGTGCAGGCGAGAAGGAACGCTAAGCAAAAGGTTGGTCGCATGTAGTCCTTGCGCCCGTGGAGTACCTACTAGCGTACCGTACTGACTCGTGATATATCATGCCTGTGCCAATTTGTCTCGACGGATATAGTGCTCCTATTGATTCTGGTGAATCATGGAAAATCCCATTACCCTTCTCTCTTTGATTTCACTCGCGCTATGTCTCTCCGCTTGCGACAAGCTGTCGCAACCCACTATCACCGTAAAAGTCCCCGATCAAGACGAACATTTTCTACCTCGGAGATTTGAGTTAGTCGAACACAACGCTAATGTTGCGTTTGATACGCAGACTGGACAACTCTGCAAAACATGGGATTGGCAGGCGTCAGGTAAAGTCGGCAAGATCGATCCTGATACAGGTGGTGTACCACCACGCAGCCTCGGGGAATTCGCTCCAACGTGTCTTAGCTTGTACATCTCGTTTCATCCCAGCACCTTTGCTTATCCCGGGACCACACCCAGATCATCCAGTAAGTGAGGCGAAAAATGGATGAGAAACAAGATCGTAAATGCCCGAAGTGCGGAAGGGAAATGAAATCGGAGACCCGCCCTGGCAAAGCCGGAACTGGAACCCCCGGAGGCGGAACGATCTGGAACACAGGTCAAGTGAAGGAGTGGGTCTGTGAGTGCGGCTACTGCGAGCGCAACGATTGAGCAACTTACTCTTCAACGATCTGCCGCGCTTGAACCAACGCAGTCTGATCATGTCCGTAATCGACTTGCAGCTTAACGCCGTCCGTATGCTCGATCACGGCGCGGATACTCGTGATCAATCGCTGTGATACTCCCTATCGGTAAGACTATGACCACAAAGAGAGTCGTTTGGTGTGTTTTCGTACTTCTCGTGATTTACTTCCACTTGATTGTTGGAACGCTATTAGCGATTGCCACAGCTTTCTATTGGCTCCTTGAAAAGCGGCAATCACCAGCCCCGGCGGAGCGTTTGGTTTGCAGCCTTGGAAATCATGTCATTGGTAATGAACCCTACACATTCGCATCGGAGGAAAGCGGCGGCGAGCCTATCTGTTTGCGGTGCATACAGCGCAGTAAGGCTGAGACGGAGCGGATTATAAAAAACGCAGAGGAGCGCTCCCGCAAAGAAGCCGAATGGAACGACCTAACGGAAGAGGAGCGTGAACATCGCCGCAAAACAGCGAAGGTTAATTACTGTCCGAAATGTGACAAGTTGCTAAACGAGCGCGGCTCGTGCCCGATGTGCTTCGAGTTCCCCAAGATCCCCAATGCGCCCATGCACAAAGTAAAGCGTATTCTCGAATGGGCGAATATGACGGATTCGGAAAAACGGGCACGCGAGGCTGAGATTTTGGCGATGCGAGAGCGCAATCTTTCGGAATGGGCGATAAAAGACGAGGACGGTGTTTGGTGGCGAAAAGACAACGAGATGATAGTTAACTCAGAAGATGTTTTCATTCAAACTCTCGCGGTTTCCAAAATTTGGGAAGTGTATCGCCGTAGACAGGAATCCTTTGAGGAACGCTGTCCATGGTGGGGTTGCACCGATATGCCTCCCCGGCCTGAAGAGATTCAAAAAGCGTTGGATGAAGGGCGGGAGCAAAAAGAAAGAAACGATCACAATCAACATCTCGGGGACCGAGAATGGCACGTCGAGCGCATTGCTTACCTTGTAAAAAATTGGGACGACGATGGTCATCCCGTTTGTATGAAGCACCCCATTTCGAACATGGACCTCTATAACGGTGCCCACAGACTGTTGGCTGCTCTACATCTCAAAAAAGAAACTATTCGAGCCTATGAAAAAATGGCGGGCGGCGCACGCTATTTGGATTGAGTTTCCCTGGGTGGCCTACCCTTTGCGGGGTTGGCAAAGGGTGGGTCTGCTCTTCGAGTTCACTATTTCTGTTCCTTCGCCATATTCTCTTTTTTCAAATCGCATCCATCTTCAACAATCCTTTTCCGGTTGCGTAGAACGACCAACTGCTCCATGGCCAATCCCGAGGATGGGCCACGAGTTTCTCCGTTACCGGATTTGCGTGCATATATTCCAACTTTTCTTTTAGCTTTTCGCGGGTGTAGACGTTGAAGTCGTAGTAGCGCCGTTGCCAGAAGCGGCGGAGTTCAGCGCTCCCGTTCGTAGGGTGCGCGGCGGTTTGTCCGAGTGGGTCGCCCTGGTCGCCGCGCAGGGATCGGGAGACGCGTTGTTTGAATATTTGCACCACAGTGGCAGGAAGGAGTGTCGGAGTTTCGTTGACTATGAGGTGGACATGCTCGGGCATGATTACGTAGCCCACGAGGGCGAAGGCGAATTTGGCGCGGACTTCGGCGAGGATTTGTACGGCGGAATCGCGGGATTTAGGCGTTTCGAGCAATTTCTGGCGGTGGTAGCAGCAGAAGGTGATGAAGTGGAGGTCGCGGTGGCCGGTTATGCGATTTAGGTTTGTCGGCATCGAAAAAAAGATTAAGAGCGGACCCACCCTTTGCAAAAGGCGCAAAGGGTAGGCCACCCAGTTTTTGATTTCTATCACTTTGCGGTTAGTTTATAAAGTGGTATGTAAGGTTGAGAGCAGAACTGAGAGCAGAAATGAATGGCATACCCTACGCAAAAGACGCGTAGGGTAGGGCACCTGGCAGTCTCTGTTTTCCTCGGGTTTTCCTCAGAGTGGTGAAATTCGGCGTTAAACTCGTGGCGGTTTGCCGGTACACTGCGCTGACAGGGCCTCTATTCGCGTGAACGCATGCCGCATCGCTGTCGGGAGCACCCGGCGGCCTAAACTCCAGGCGGTTCAGGAAGCTGCCGCCAGCTTTGGCGCCAAGCTGTCTCCGCAGGCGCCGATTGAAATTCAAGGTTATGAAGTGGAGAGCGGCGTCAGCCATACGCCGTCTTCGCGCGAAGAGTTGATGCAGGGAGCGCGGCAGCGGGCGGAGGCATTGCACAAGATGCTCGCCGAATCCGGCAATCGAGCCGACTACTGCGTTGGCCTCGAAGGTGGACTGGACGTGGCCGTCGAAAACGACACTCGCCGTGTGTTCCTCGAAAGCTGGGCGTACGTCACCGACGGCGTGCGCGGGCATTTCGGCTGCTCCGGCAGCATTGAAATTCCGGAGTTGCTGGCGGAAGAAGTTCTGGCACGCGGGACGGAGCTTTCCATCGCGATCGATCGCTACGCCGGAGCAGTCGGGATTCGCGACGGGCAGGGCGCGTGGGGCGTGCTGAGCGACAATCTCGTCACGCGCCAGGAGTCCTTCCGCCTGGCAGTGGTCGCGGCCTTCGCGCCGTTCTACAATGTGAAGATGTACCGCCCAGCAGCACGGGCTGTTGGGAAGATTTTGTAGTGGCCGGTCTTTAGACCGGTCAGAGTAGCCGGGCCACCTGAAGGTGGCCGCTACGCAGGGTCGTTCAAGGAGACGCGGCGTGGACATCGTCAAGGGCAACATGGGTTGGATCGAAGTCGTCGTCGGGCCGATGTTCTCCGGCAAGAGCGAGGAACTGATTCGCCGCCTCCGCCGCGCGGAAATCGCCCGCCAGCGGGTGCAGATTTTCAAGCCGGCGATAGATTCGCGTTACGCCGCCAACGAAATTGTTTCGCACAACGGGCTGGGGATTCCGTCCGACAACGTCACCAAAGCCTCTGAAATTGTCGAAAAGATGCAGCCGCGCACGGAAGTCGTGGGAATTGATGAAGCGCAATTCCTTGGCGATGAAGTGGTGGACGTTTGCACCAAACTGGCCAATCTCGGCAAGCGCGTAATCGTAGCCGGCCTGGACACCGATTTTCGCGGGCGTCCATTTGAGCCGATGCCGCGCCTGCTGGCTATCGCCGAAGAAATCACCAAGCTACTGGCGATCTGCGTGCGCTGCGGGAATCCCGCGGTTCACACGCAGCGGCTGGTGGAAAGCGAAGAATTGATTGTCGTCGGCGCGGGCAGCGCTTATGAAGCGCGCTGCCGCCGCTGCTTTGAGCCGAATCCCGCGCTGGCGGCTCGCGAAGCCGGGCCTCTACTTCTTCGCAACCGCGCCGCAAATGCCGGCAGCAAGTAGGGCGCGCTTCCGTTACTCTAGCCAGTGCTCGGGTTCGCCGGGCCACGGAAAAACATGCGCATCGAATCGAAGGCTCCTACACGCGTTGATCTTGCCGGCGGCACGCTGGACATCTGGCCGCTGTATCTTTTTCATCCCGGCGCGCTGACGCTGAACGCCGCGATCTCGCGTTATGCCAGCTGCACAATCGAAACGCAGCCGGCTGGCGACTCTCGCATCAAGTTGGTTTCGCTCGACACGAGCAAATCGGAATCCTTCGGATCGTTTGCGGCGCTGGTCCGCGCGAAGCGCTACCGTTTGCCGCTGCTGGCGGAGATCGTGAAATTCTTCCGTCCCGAAGGCGGCTTCACGCTGACCACCAATTCGGAAGCTCCGGCAGGCGCGGGAATCGGTGGCTCGAGCGCCATGGCCGTGGCCATTTGCGCGGCGCTCGATCGATTCACGGGGGCGGGGAGGAGCACGGTGGATTGGATCCACATCAGCCGCGACGCCGAAGGAATTGTGATTCGCGTGCCTACCGGAACGCAGGACCACTATCCACCGGCGTTTGGCGGGGCCGCTGCGATTGAGTTGCTACCGGGCGGAGAACGGCGCATCGAGTTGCGCGTGAACCTGGACGAACTGGAACGCCGCCTGGTGGTTTGTTACACGGGGAAACCGCGGCAATCGGGCATCAACAACTGGGAAGTCTTCAAGGCGCACATCGACGGGAAGAAGTCGGTACGGAATAATATCGAGCACATTTCGCAGATCGCGCAGAAAATGCGCGTGGCCCTGGAAAGAGGCGACTGGAAAGAGACGGGCCGGCTGATGCACGCGGAATGGGCTTTTCGCCGGCGCAATTTGCCGACCATCTCGACAAAAACAATTGACGCGATTATTAATGGCGCAAGGCGGAATGGTGCGCTGGCTGGGAAAGTTTGCGGGGCTGGCGGCGGGGGATGCCTGGTTCTGTTGATTGAGCCGGACGCCCGCGAACGAGTGGAAAAGTCGGTGGTAGAGTGCGGCGGGGAACTGCTGCCGATGCGGATTGACCGGCAGGGAGTCACCGTGGTCTCACAATAGATTTTTTACCTGAACCACTACTCAATCGACTCGGCGCATCATAAAATAGGTGGGTCCCGGGCAGGGTGGTGCGCGGATTGTTATGTCCAATTGGCTTCCCATTTCGTTGCTGATTTTTGCGTTCGCCGCGGCGGACTTGCCGAAGCTGCCGCTTTTGCCGGCGCCGGAGCGCAACTCTTCGGGAAGTTTTTCTTCCGGCGAAAGCATTTCGTTCCTGCCGGCATTTCTCACGGAGCCCGACACGCAATCGGGCGGCGCGCAGCAATCGAACGGGCCGAAGGGCGCGAATCTGACGGAGCCCTCCAAGCTGAACCTGATCCGGTTTGTTTCCGGGGAATTCGCGAAGGTGCGCAAGCCAATTCCCGGCGGGAAAGAGGGCTTCATCCTCTACACCGACAAGCCGCTCAATCAGGAGTATCTGGATCGAGTGGTGTCCACGCACGGCGCGGCAATCAATACCGGCGACAACGCGCAGATCACCAAACTGGAATTTCACGAGCACACTATCATCGTGGACGTGAATGGCGGCGGGCGGCCGAAGAAAAGCTGGCGGGATCGGATTCAGGTTAGCGTGGGCGGGCCATCGCAGGCTCCGCAATCGACAACCACGACGCAGCAGGAGCAAGGCCCGGCGGGATTTCAGCAAGGCGCGGGCGGGACGCTGTACGTTCAATTCCCCAAGAATATTCCGGACCTTTCGCCGGACGACCTGAAAAATATTCTTTCGCCTTTCCTGGATTTCACGAGAGAGCGCTCAGCCGCCGTGCATTGGATCGACACGCTGCCGCCGGAAATGAAAAAGGCCATCACGGATCGCCGAGCGGTTCCGGGGATGGACCGCGAGGAAGTGGTGGCGGCAATTGGAAAGCCCGACCGCAAGGTGCGCGAACGGGATGCCGAGGGGTACGACACGGAAGACTGGATCTACGGGCACCCGCCGGACAAAACAGTGTTTGTGCATTTTCGCGGGGACAAAGTAAGCTCCATCAAGCAGTACCCACAGTAGCGTGGAGCAAAATGCAATATCAATTCGTGGCCAATAACCCCTTCGCCGTTCTGACGGCCATCGTAGCGCCCGCGATTCTCACCAATGCATGTTCGGTTCTGGCGCTGGGAACGAGCAACCGGTTGGGCCGGGTTGTGGATCGCACGCGAGTGGTGGCGTCCGATATTGCGGTGAGCAAGCCGGGGTCGGAAGGATTTCTGGAGTGGAATTCACAAATGCGGGCGCTGGAGACGCGCACGCATATGCTGCTGCGGGCGTTACGGCTTTTCTACGCGGCGCTGGGGTTGTTTGCATCGTCGGCGCTGATTTCCGTTGCGGGATCGATTGCCGCGTTTTACGGTCAGAGGCCGCTGTTTCAGGCAGGTGCACTGCTTGCCGTCGTGACCGGGGGTTCCGCCGTCTTAGGGCTCAGCGCTGGATGTTTTACAATGGTGAGCGAAACGCGGCTTGCCGTGAAGAGTCTGGCCGAAGAATCGAAGATGCGGATCAAACTGCATGACGTAAAGAAGACGGATTGAGTGGAAGTCCAGAGCCGGAATTGGTTTCAATCCGGGATGCGATGTTTCGGCCCGCTGAGAAAAATTATCCGGGATTGTGACGCATGTACTTTGTCTTTCGTTGACTTTTGCTTACACTCCACCTAGCATTTTTAGTTCCACCCGCGGCGTCTTGCGAACCTGATGTGCCGCCGCAATTCAGAAACCCGCACCGGAGGAAGTATGCCAATCAAGGTAGGAATCAACGGCTTCGGCCGCATCGGCCGCAACATTGTGCGCACAGCGATTGACGATAAGGAGATTCAGTTCGTCGCCGTGAACGATATTACGGATGCCAAGACGCTGGCACATCTTTTGAAATACGATTCCGTGCTTGGGAATCTGCCGCACAACATCACGCACACCGACGACACGATCAGCATCGAAGGCAAAGCCATCAAGGTATTCAAGGTAAAGGACCCGGCGGAAATTAATTGGGCCAGCGTTGGTGCGGATATCGTGGTGGAGTCCACGGGTCTTTTCACCAAGGGGCCCGAGGCGAAGAAGCACCTGCGCGCGCCGGTGAAAAAAGTGATTATTTCGGCGCCGGCGGAGGATCCTGATGCGACGTTCGTGCTTGGCGTGAACGACAAGACGTACGATCCCGCGAAGCATCACGTGATATCGAACGCATCGTGCACGACAAACTGCCTGGCGCCGGTGGCCAAGGTGTTGCACGAAACATTTGGGATTCAGAGCGGCACGATGACGACGATTCACTCCTACACAAACGATCAGAAGTTGCTTGATTTGCCGCACAAGGATCTGCGCCGGGCGCGGGCCGCGGCGATCAACATGATTCCGAGTTCGACGGGCGCGGCAAAGGCGCTGCACCTGGTGATACCAGAGTTGAAGGGCAAGCTGGACGGTTACGCGATGCGGGTGCCAACGCCGAACGTCAGCGTGGTGGACTTGACCGTGTTTGTGGAAAAGCCGGCGACGAAGGATGCGGTGAATGCGGCGCTGAAGGCAGCGGCGAATGGTCCGTTGAAGGGCATCTTGGGATACACGGAGGAGGAACTGGTATCGTGTGATTTCAAGGGCAACTCGCACTCGTCGATTGTGGACGCGGAATATACCAAGGTGGTTGGAGATCGCTGCGTGAAGGTGCTGGCGTGGTACGACAACGAGTGGGGGTATTCGTGCCGGTGCCGCGATTTGATCAAGATGTTGGCGTCGAAGTTTTGAAACAGCGCACGAAGGATGAAAACGGCCCGCCTCAGACGGCGGGCGCTACCAACCCTCGGAGCAGGTGTAGGGACGGCCTTCTGAGGCCGTCCGCCTTGCAAGGGGTATAAAGATACGGACCAATTCATGAACAAACTCACGATTCGAGATCTGGACCTGCGGGGCAAGCGGGTGTTTATCCGTGTGGACTTCAATGTGCCGTTGAAAGATGGAGTGGTTACCGACGACACGCGCATTCGGGAGACGTTGCCCACGCTGAAATTGGCGATGGACAAAGGTGGACGGTTGGTGCTCGCGTCGCATCTCGGAAGGCCGAAGGGCGGGCCGGAAGCGAAGTATTCCCTGAGGCCGGCGGCGAAAAAATTGGAAGAACTTCTGGGGAAGCCGGTTGCGTTCGCCACGGATTGCGTGGGCCCGGATGCGGAAGCGAAGAGCAAGGCGCTGAAGGATGGCGACGTGCTGGTACTGGAAAACGTGCGGTTCCACGCGGAAGAAGAAAAGAACGACGAGGGTTTCTCGAAGCAGTTGGCGGCGCTGTGCGACGGGGTATTCGTGTGCGACGCGTTTGGTTCCGCGCACCGGGCGCACGCGAGCGTTGTGGGCATCACGAAATTCGTGAAGCAGGCCGCTGCTGGATTGCTGATGGAGAAAGAGCTTGCCTACATCGGCAAAGCGATCAGCAATCCGACACGCCCGTTTGTGGCTATCATCGGCGGAGCAAAAGTCAGCGACAAGATCGAAGTGGTCGAAAACCTGATGAAGATTGCCGATGCGATGCTCATTGGCGGCGGCATGGCATACACCTTTTTGAAGGCGCAGGGACTTTCGATCGGGAAATCGCTGGTGGAAGAAGACAAGCTGGACCTGGCGCGAAAGATTCTCACGGACGTGAAGCAGAGAAATTTCAAGCTGATGCTGCCGCTGGATAATGTCGTTACCCCCGAGTTTAAAGCGGGCGGGCCGACTAAGCTCGTAGAAGTTTCCGCAATTCCGGGGGATCAGATGGGGCTGGACATCGGCCCGAAGACTATCGCCGCCTACTCCGCGGAAATCGCCAAATCCAAAACCATTGTGTGGAACGGGCCGATGGGCGTGTTTGAAATGCCCGCGTTTGCAAAAGGAACCCTTGCCATCGCGCAAGCGGTGGCTGCCGCGACCACCGCCGGCGCCACGTCCATCGTGGGTGGCGGCGATTCGGTGGCGGCGATTCACCAGTCGGGCCTCGCCAGCAAGATCTCGCACATTTCGACGGGCGGCGGCGCTTCGCTGGAATTTCTGGGCGGGCGAAAGCTTCCGGGCGTGGAGGCCCTCTCCAACAAATGAGCCACTCGACGCGGCGCCGTGTGATCGCGGGTAACTGGAAGATGTTCAAGACGCCGGTGGAAACGAGGGCGTTCTTTGCGGCGTTTAATCCGATGGTTGCGGACGTGAAGGACTGCGAAATCGTGATTGCCCCCCCGGCGATCGACATTCCCGCAGCAGTCGAAGCCACTCGAGGCACGCAGATCGGGATTGCCTCGCAAAACATTTACTGGGAAAGGGAGGGCGCGTTCACCGGGGAGATTTCTGCCGGCATGGTGATGGAAGCAGGTTGCCGTTACGCCATCATCGGGCATTCCGAGCGTCGCCATGTTTTCGGCGAAACCAGCGAGATGGTCCTGAAAAAGACCAAAGCTGCGCTGGCTGCCGGGCTGATGCCCATCGTCTGTATCGGGGAACTGCTGGCCGACCGCCAGGCGGGAGCCACCGAAAGCGTCTGCAAGTCGCAATTTCAAGGCAGCGTCGGCGCGTTGACCCCCGAAGAATTCTCCCGTATTCTGGTAGCTTACGAACCGGTCTGGGCAATTGGTACGGGCCACACGGCCACGCCGGAAATTGCTGCGGCCGTGCATAAGTACGTTCGCCAGTGTGCGGCGCAAATGTTCAGCGCCGACCTTGCGGCTGCCCTCAGGATCCTCTACGGCGGCAGCGTCAAGCCCGACAATATTCAGGGATTGATGGCGCAGGTGGATATTGACGGAGTGCTGGTGGGCGGAGCAAGCCTGGATGCGAAGTCGTTTGCGAGCATCGTAAAGGGCTGGGACCGCTAAAGAGGGAAGCTGCGGGCCGCATTTGGAAAATATCTTACAAGTTTGAGGTGCAGCAAATGCCAGGCTGGATGAAATGGACGATCGCGCTGCTAATCGGCTTCGCGATCATTTATATCGGATTTCACTTTTCGTGGGGCGGGTACGTGCTTACGACGTTTTTCGTATTCAACTGCCTCGTGCTGATCATCGTGGTGCTGCTGCAGAGCGGCAAAGCGGCGGATCTTGCCGGCGCGTTCGGGGGGGCGGGCAGCCAGACGGCATTCGGGCCGCGCGGCGCAGCGACGATTCTTTCGCAGGCAACGACGTGGTGCGCGGTGATGTTCATGGTTTGCGCGCTGGCGATGGTGGTGAAGGTGGACCGCGGATTGGGTACGGCGGGCGGAAGCTCGATCCTGGAGAAATATTCGAAACCTACGCCTGCGAAGACGACCCCGGCTCCGGCACCAGTGACACCGACTCCCGTGACACCGCAGTCTTCCGCGCCCGCGCAATCGCAGCCGGCACCGGCAGCGCCAACCAAGCCGTAAGTTTTTTTGCGGGCAATTCGCCCTGAGTTTTCCCGTGCCTTGATGGTTTTCACTGGCGCGGCTACAATGAAGTCCTTACCTCAGTGCGGTCGTGGCGGAACTGGCAGACGCACCAGCTTGAGGGGCTGGCGGTAGCAATACCGTGGTGGTTCGAATCCACTCGACCGCACCAAACTTCCCGTAAAATTTTTTCCTGCACGCTTCGAGTTGCTTGAGGCGCCTGCTATCATTTTGAGATGGTCCCGCAACTTTCCGATGTTGAAGCCCGCGTACTAGGCGCACTGGTGGAAAAAGAGACCACCACGCCGGAGTATTACCCGCTGTCGCTGAACGCGCTGGTCAACGCGTGCAATCAGAAATCGAATCGCGATCCGGTGATGAAGCTGGAGGAAGAGGCGGTGCGGCAGGCGCTGCGCTCACTTTCGGATCAGGCGATGGCGCGTTCCGCGGGCGGAGATTCGCGCGTCGCCAAATTCGAGCACCGGCTCAACGAACTTTACAATTTTCATCGGCACGAGATCGCGGTGCTGTGCGTTTTGTTGCTACGCGGGCCGCAGACGCCGGGCGAACTTCGCACGCGAGCGGAGCGGATGTACGCATTCGAGGATCTGGAGGCGGTGCATTCGGCGCTGCATCTTTTGATGCGCCGTGAGCCGCCATTGGCGAAAATCCTTCCACGCCAGCCGGGAACGAAAGAATCGCGATACATGCATCTCTTCTCCGGGGACGCGGCGCCCGTGGAACATGCGGCAACCGAGTATCCCGCTGAAGTGCAAAGTTCTGCTAAATCTTCGCAGGAAGGTGACCGAGTCGCGCAACTTGAATCAGAGATTGTGGAATTAAGAAGGGAACTGAACACCCTCCGCGAACAATTCGCCACATTCCAGAAGCAGTTTCAATAGCCAGCTTGCGGTTTTGGTTTGTGTCAGGCTTTGGACGCTCCGATACTCGGGTTCGAATCCTGAGGACAAGCGGCCACTGGCAACTGGCTTTCAATGTCCGTTAACGCGGCTTACCGGGAGCCGGCACAGGCATCAAAGCCTTCAAGGTTTACTCTTTCTCTTTTTTCGGGATCGCCTCTCCAGCTCTTTCTAGTTTGTCTTCAACGGCAGCTGCGCTTTCCACAGCCTCGCGCAGTGCTCTGCGCCATTCGTCCGGAGAGTAGGCAGGGTCGGTGCGAACTCGGCGTCCCACTTCCATGCCAAAGGCGACTCCGGCAGAAAAGATTTCGACAATTTCCGGATCTGCGACAACCCACGCTTCGCTGAGTCGGCCTTCCGCCTTCCAACTCGCGCTCATTTTTGCCTGTTCAGCTTTCATCTCTGCGAAGCTGCTTCTTTTTGCGATCCCAAGCCTCCTATCCATCATTCGCAGTGTGGAAGGAATCGTTTGGCGAGTTCAGTGGAAGAAAGGGCAAGCTTGTTCAAACAGTACCTCACGCAATAAAGACCGGGTTCATCCGCCTCCCCTGGAGGATTTCATCCATGCGCTGGCGCAATCGGAAACTGACCCGTTTCCGCAGATTCCGCCGCCTTGCAATTCTGCGGGGTAGCGCTAAGATACGGGCTTGGATTCGGAGTGCTGCCGAGGGCGGAAGTGTATAGAAAATGGTGACTTACGACGATGGCGCCAGCGCGCCCCAGCCTACACGCCCATCCTTTCTTGCCCGTTTTTTCTTTTCCACACACCACAAGACGATTGGACTGCAATATCTTTGGCTGGCACTTGCGAGCGTGCTCGTAGGCGTGGTTCTTTCCACGCTGCTTCGTGTGCATAGTTCCTGGCCCGACACCGCGATTCCTTTTCTGAATGGTTTTGAGAATACGCCGGAGCGGTACGCCGCGGTGCGGCTGCTGCATGGCTCGCTGATGGTGTTTTTTGTGCTAACCGCGGCGCCGCAGTTGGGATTCGGAAATTATCTGCTACCTCTGCAGATTGGCGCTTCGGAAATGGCGTTCCCGCGGCTGAACATGCTGTCCCTCTGGCTGACGGTGGTTTCGCTGACGGGCATGACCGCTTCGTTTTTCTATGCGGCGGAAACCGGAATAAATGTGTGGCTCGGAAGCGCGGCGATTTTCTCGGTTGGAGCGTTGCTGAGCGCTTTGAACTTCACGACGACAACGATCGATCTACGCGCTGAGGGCATGACGTTGCCGCGGCTTCCGGTGACTGTGTGGGCGTGGTTCTTGAATTCCATTCTCAGTATGTTGATTTTCAGCGTGCTGTTGGCGGGTTGTGCGGCGCTGCTTTCGGACCGATTGCTAGGGTCGCAGTTTTTCAGCGTCACCTCTTTTCTGGCCGCGCAGCCGCAAAATCTGGTGCGCCAGGGGAGCCTGCCGATCCTGTGGCAGCGATTGTTCTGGTATTTTGCGCAAGCCGAAGTATACGTGGCGATGCTGCCGTGCTTCGGGATCGTGACGCATCTGGTCTCGACGTTTTCGCGGAAACCGGTGTGGAAAGAACGCCTGGTGGTGCTTGCATTGTGCGGCGTGGGATTGATTGGATTTTGCGTGTGGGGTTACCACATGTTTGCCACGGGGATGAATCCTTACGCTCCGCTGGTGTTTGCGGTGCTGGCTTCCTCGCTGGGAGTGCCGGCGGCATTTTTGCTGGCGAGTTGGCTTGGGACCCTTTGGGAAGCGCGGCTGCAGCTCACCACCGCCATGCTTTTTTCCATCGGGTTCATCTCGCTATTTATCGCCGGGGGGCTCTCGGGAATTTTCCTGGCGCGGAATGATTTGAGCAGCGCGGCGGTGAGCGAAGATTTTGTGATCGGCCACTTTCACCTGGTGATGGGGGTGGCGGCGACGTTTGCGATCCTTGCCGCGCTGTTTTTCTGGTTCCCGAAGTTGTTTGGTTGCCGATTGAGCGAGCGGCTGGGGAAAGTGCATTTCTGGATGACGTTCGCGGGCGTTTACTTGATATTCATGCCGATGCACTGGCTGGGATTGTTGACGCAGTCGCGCGTGCTGCCGGTTGAACAAAGAGCAGTCCTTGCTTCGGCGGGGGCTTCGATTCGAACGCTGGTCGCGGCGGCAACGATCTGCACGGTTGCCGCCCAGGTGGTGTTCGTACTTAATTTTGTGCAGGCGCTGGTCTGGCGGAAATCGGTACGGGAGGAAGATAACCCGTGGCGGGCAACGACACTCGAATGGAGTGTGCCTTCACCGGCGCCAGAAGCGAATTTCGGAAATGCCAGCCCAACGGTGTATCGCGGGGCGTACGAATTTCCGGAAGGTTTGGCGGACGATTTTGCTCCACAGCACCTTGCGCCCGAGATGCTGGCGCAGAAGGTACGCTGAACCATGGAAAGGGATGCCATGCCGGGGTCAACCGCGACGCAGGAAATCGAATTGATCATTGAGAAAAAGACGGGCGATGGCGGGGGAGGGAATCTTCCGCCGACAGGGCGCAACGGCGGCGGTGGCGATGGGAAGCGGCCGGGGCGCGAAAGTTCGTCGCCGATGCGCTACTACACCGGCATGGCGCTGGGGATCGTCTCAATCCTGATGTTCTTTATGGCACTGGCAAGCGCTTATCTTCTTCGAAGAGGGAATGGAAACTGGGTTCCGGTTCATATCCCGACGCTGATGTGGATCAATACCGTGGTGCTGCTTTCGAGCAGCGGTACGTTGGAGATGGCGCGTCATCGGTTGACCCAGGGCCGAGTCTCTTCGTACAGGAACTTGTGGGTGGCGACCACTGCGCTTGGAGTGAGCTTTCTGTTGGGGCAAATGATCGCGTGGAGGCAGTTGGCGGCGGAAGGAATTTATCTGGCGAGCAATCCTGCGAGCAGCTTTTTTTATATTTTTACCGGTGCGCACGCGGTGCATCTTGTGGGAGGAGTCGCCGCGCTGATTTATGTGGCCAAGCGGAATTTCGAGCAGGCCCGGGTGATGCGGTCGGTGGCGGCGGAAGTGACATCGTATTACTGGCACTTTATGGACGCGCTGTGGCTGTTCCTGCTGACGCTGCTTTATCTGGGCAAGTAAGAAGGCGAGAAGTTTTGAGGAAGTGGCGTGGAGCTTACTGATTCCGGAAATTTCTCCCAAATTTTGTAGCTGAGTTGTGTTTTTGTGTCGAGTAGTGTTCTTAAAGCTTCGTCTTTCTGCGATTCCCGGGAATTATAAATTGGCCGTTTAGTTGCAACTGGGTGCACGACCGCAGTTTTCCTTCAGTTGGTGGCTGGGGATTTCGGTATCCCGGTCTTTCCGCGCGTGGTTCTTGAGAGTTGCTGTCTGGAGAGTTCCGTCGCCGGTGGGCCGGGGCTCCAAGCTACTCTCAATCCGATCGTGAACGATTTGTGGGATTGCAAAAGGCGAGTTGGCTTGTGATCCCGCGATAATTCCGCGAGTGAGTCTTCCAGTGCAGCGGCACTTGTGTGCCCGCATTCGGCAAAAATCTGAAAAATGGAGTTGCGTCGATGACTCAATCTGCGCGTGTACGGGTGTGTGTGTTCCTGGTTGCGATGTTCATGTTGCTACCTGCGATTTCTCGCGGGCAGGAGCTGGCCGGGCTCGTCGGGACGGTAACCGACGAAAGGGGGGGAGCAATCGGCAAAGCGACAGTGACGCTGACGAATACGCAAACCGGTGTCACGATGCAAGCGCAAACCGGGGAGACGGGATTTTACCGGTTCGTGCAGTTGTCGCCGGGACCGGGATACGAACTGAAGATCAGTAAGGATGGATTCAAGACCACGACGGTCTCCAATCTATATCTGGCCGTGGCGACAACGCGTACGCAGGACCTTCAACTATCCGTCGGGACGGTTAGTCAGACGGTGGAAGTAAAGTCCGAAGGTTCGGTGAGCCTCGATACAACGGACGCGACGATCGGAAACAACTTTGACCTGCGGGCAGTTTCGAGTTTGCCGAATGAATTCCGAGGCAACGCGGCCAACCTGCTGCGCCTGCAGCCGGCGGTGATTTCCGCGGACACAAACAACAACCTGGACGACCAGGGACTAAGCCGGAACGGTGCGGTTGCCGGGGGCCGCGCAGACCAAAACAATATTACGGTTGACGGAATCGACGCGTCCGACTTCAACTTTGGCCAGGCTTTCGCGCAAGTAGCTCCGACTCCCGTCGATGCGATCCAAGAGTTCCGGACGGAGGTGGCGAATCCTCTGGCACAGGAAGGCCGCGGAAGCGGCGCGCAAACCATCATCACCACGAAAAGCGGCACGAACGATTGGCACGGAAACGCGCGCGAATATCACCGCAACACCGTCACGGAGGCCAACGACTTCTTCAATAACAAAAATGGGATTCCACGGCCGGCGCTGATCCGCAACCAGTTCGGCGGAAACGTCGGAGGGCCCATCAAGCGGGACAAGTTGTTCTTCTTTTTCGACTACGATGCGCGCCGCGATGCTTCACAAACTCCAACTACCGCGATTGTTCCGCTTGATAATGTTCGCCAGGGGAAAATCGCGTATATCAATAACGGAACCAACCCGGCTACGGGGCAGCCTTGCGACGCATCGAGTACTCAAGCAGCTACGCCCGCATGCATATCCTTTGCGGACATGACGGCTTTGGCAAATCTCGACCCGTGCCAAAACCCTGGAACAGCCCAGGGGCCTTGCACCGTAACGGGCAACACCGGCGATGCCGCGGTAACGCCTGGGTTCAATCCGGGGCTCCTGGCGCTGATCAATTCCCGCTATCCGCATGCCAATGAACTAGGCGCGGGCGACGGGCTCAACACCGGCGGCTTCGTATTCAACGCGCCGAATCCGAATACAGTAAACACATATACGACGAGAGTGGATTACAACATCAATGCGAACCAAAAACTGTATACGAGGTTTACGTTTTTCAACGTGCATGCAATTGTCGGCGGCTTGAGTTCCATTCAATTCCCGGGTGATCCCATCACAAACCCCGCCATCAACACAGATCGTGCCTGGGTCATCGGGCACAACTGGGTGATCAGCCCGACGCTCGTCAATACGTTTGTGTACGGCGAATCTCGCGCAGAATTCAGCGGCATAGCGAGCCTGACGGGCGCCGCTGCCCCTGGGCCGGATCTGGGTGTCTACGCAGGGCTGAACTGGCTCTTCCCGACAGGAATTACCGCTCCGTACGCGCGGCCTGGTGGTAATGCCTCCCTCAACCCGTTGCCCACTTTCCGCGACGATGTTTCCTGGCAAAGAGGAAAACATTCGTTTCAATTCGGCGGGGTTTATCGCCCCATCCGGACACGAAACCTCCTGGTGAACAATATTATATTCACCAATCAGGGATTGGTCACCAACCTGAGCACACTCGACGGAAGCCTGCGGCCGGCCAATATTCTCAACGATCCGAATGGCATTGCCCCTTCCAACTGGGACGGAATCTTTACCAGTCTGGTGGGCCTTGACGGCTTGCAATTCAACGTATTCAACTACGACAAAACCGGAAACGTGATTACGCCCGGCGCAGGGGCGCGGCGGGATTACCGCTACTATGAGACGGAAGCATATGCGCAAGACACATGGAAAGTCCGGAGAGACCTAACCGTGACTTTCGGGCTTCGCTATGGCTATGACTCGGTGCCTTACGAATCAAACGGCTACGAATCCACCGCCAACGTGCAGTTGAGCACTCTGCTGGCGACACGCGCCCGGAACGCAGCGAACGGGGTTGCCGACTTCAATTCGACGCCGATTCTGACCTACGATTTGGCCGGCAAAGCGAACAGCGGAAGCCGTTCACTCTATCAAAGTAATCCGTTGAATTTCTCTCCCCGCCTTGGCGTGGCGTGGAATCCCGGATTCAAGGAAGGCGTACTGGGAAGCATTTTTGGGGAACACAAGACGGTGGTGCGCGCGAGCGCGGCGCAGATCTATGATCACACGGCGCTGAGCACGATTAACTTCATTCAAGATCAATCCAGCTATATTTTCTCCGGCAACACGGTTTTTTCCGCGAATGCCGGGACCCCGGAGCAGCTATTTGCCATCTCACCGCGGTTTGTCAACGCGGATACCGCGGCAGTCAACATACCCACACCGCCATTCCAAAAAACAGTCGCGCCATTTACCGGGGATCAATGCCCGCCGTCCTTCCCTGTCTGCGGTACGGTGTTCAATCAGTTTGGGAATTATGTAATCGATTCCCACTACAAGACGCCGTACTCCCTGGCATATTCGCTTGGCGTCCAGCGAGAGCTGCGCGGAGGTTTCCAGATCGAAGCGGATTATGTGTTGCGTCTGGGGCGGAGGCTGGGTGCGTTGGCGGATGGCGGCCAGATTTTCAACTTCGTCGATCCGGGCTCGAAGCAAAGTCTCGAGACCGCGGTCACGAACCTGGAAGTGGCTGCGCGGAACAATGTGCTGGTAACCCAGATTCAGCCCCAACCCTTCTTTGAGAACCAGATGGCGCTGGCAGGGGTCAATTGCGCCCCCTTTGCCAACTGTACGCAATTCGTTTATGCCGGCACCTCGACACTTCAGTCGCCGACGCAAACGGGAAACCTGAACTTGCAGCAAGGCAATCTGAATGGCCTGATTCGGGGCCTTGTGCAGGCCGCGCAACTCCCCCCAAACGTGGGCTTCACGTCGCAGTTTGTCAGCAACTACTACCTATCCAACAAATCGTATTCGGATTACAACGGGTTGATCCTGATACTGCGAAAGAAACTCTCCCAAGGCGTGCAGATGGATTTCAACTATACGTATTCGCACTCGATCGACAATTTCTCCGCTATTTCCCGAAACAATGGGAATCCGTTTAACAACGCGCAATCCGTGCTTTGCGATGCAATCAACCTCGGAACCTGCAAAGGAAATTCCGAGTTTGACGTCACCCACCAGATCTCGACCGATGCCGTCTATGACTTGCCATTCGGCAGGGGCAAAGCGTTTGGACGCGAAAGCAGCCGCTGGCTGGATGAAATCATCGGCGGCTGGCAAGTGTCGGGAATTTATACCTGGCGGACCGGATTCGCCTTCCCGGTGCTCAGCAACGCATCCACCACCACGTTTGGAAATTCTGCCTATGCGATTTTTAACGGAAACATGTCCGCGCTGCAGGTGGATCCACACACGGATCCCAATCTCAGCAATCATGGAATCCAACTGTTCAAGAATCCGACAGCGGCATTGGCGGCGTTTTCCGCGCCTCTGGGGCTGCAGACGGGCAGCCGCGACGAGTTGCGAGGTCCGCGTTTTTCGAATGTGGATCTCGCGGTCGTCAAGAACTTCCCCGTGCTGCATGAGAGATACAAACTCCAATTCCGAGCGGAAGCCTACAATGCGTTCAACCACCCCAACTTCGCGTTGCCAGCGTCCATAAATATCAACGCTACGAATTTCGGTCTGATCAATTCGACAACTTCCACATCGGGAGATCAGGCTGCCCGCGTTTTGCAATTCGCACTTCGATTTGACTTTTAAGGGGCGGATGCGTGGGGATAGAAAGAGAGGATGCCGGCCGGCATCCTCTCGCTTTTCGGAGCCGATCTGATGGGACCGCGAGCCACGTTCGTTTCCGGGCAAACGATAGCACGAACCCGCGCGGCAGAAAGGTGCGGCGCCGGGGTTGCGGGAAGACTGCCTAATTGTTCAAGTTTTTAAGGTGAGCCAAGCGGAACGGCGAACCGAGGTTTTGCCGCAACTCGGTCCAGTGTTGCTCGGGAATGGACAGAAAGACTTCCACCACCTTGGGATCGAACTGTGTGCCGGCACAGCGGCGTATCTCTTCCCGGGCGTGAGACATCGGCAGGGCTTTGCGGTAAGGACGATCGCTGATCATGGCATCCATCGCGTCGGCAATCGAGAAAATGCGAGCCCCGAGCGGAATCTGTTCGCCGCGCAATCCACGGGGATAGCCGGTGCCGTCAAAGAATTCCTGGTGGGCCAGAACGATCTCCGCCGCGTCGCGAAGGAACGGGATCTTGGTCAGCATGTTGAAACCGATCTCGCAGTGCGTGCGCATGATGGTTCTTTCGTCGTTGTCCAGCGGGCCCGGCTTTCGAAGGATCATGTCCGGAATGGCCATCTTGCCGATATCGTGGAGAAAAGCGGCGCGGGCGAGCACGGGCAAATAGGGAAGCGGAACGGGAACGGCTTTGGCGATGGAAATGGTGAAAGCGGTGACGCGCTGGCAATGGCCTTCGGTTTCCGCGTCCTTCAAGTCCAAGGCGCTGCCGAGCGCTTCGAGCGTGTCGTCGTAAGACTGTTCCAGCTGCGTAATCGCGACGGTGAGCTGCTGGGTCCGTTCGTCCACCTGCTGCTGCAGGTTTAACTGGTAGCTCTTGTTTTCCAGCACCAGTCGCCGGTGTTGCAGGGCGCGCCCAACTCCCAGGAACAGCTGATCTTTTTCAAAGGGTTTCAGGATGTAATCGTAGGCGCCGCGGCGGATGGCCTCGAGCGCGGTGGAGATGTCGTGGATGGCAGTGACCATGATTACGGGCACTTCGGGGTCATGGTTGCGCAACCAATCGAGGAGTTTGATGCCGTCCATCTCCGGCATAATCATGTCACTCAGAACGAGGTCCGGCGTCTGCCGACGCACACACTCCTGGGCGGCTCGGCCGTTGCTTACCGCGGTGCAGCTGTAGCCGCGGGATTCCAGCATCGTCGAGACAACTTCGCGAATGGCTTCCTCGTCATCCACAACCAGGATGTGTTCCAGGTCCACGGTGGTTTATCTCCCAAGCAGCATTATACGGGACGGCACATAGCCTTTGTGGTGCTATTGCCCAGTAAGAAAATAGCGTGTTAGCGTCAAGCCAGCAGGGGTGTCGTTGCTTCGCAATACCGAAGGAACACGATACCTATTTCATATTCAAGTGAAGCTGACCCCGAGGAGGGGCCGCTGTGATCGCGACGCAAGGCATCCAAGGAATCGCGTTCTTCGAGGCTACGGCTTGCCTGACCCTGCTTGTGTTGTTCGCCCACCTGAAACGCGATAATCCGGGCATTTTTTACAAAATTTGGGTGTTTGGGTGGATCTGCCTGACGCTTGCGTCGTTCAGCGAGCTGGGCTTTTTTTTCGGCTATGCTTCCGGGTTGCATATCGTTGCTACAGGATTCGGGATTGCGGCGCTGGTACTGTTTCTCGCTTCAATCGTGCAGCTGACCCTGGGGCAGAATCGTTTCTTCTGGCCCATGATGTGGCTCGCGGTCCTGATGGCTTTGACCGCCGGGTATTATCAGGAGAAAGCAGGTGCGTGGGGGCAAGCGCGCTGGGAGAGCAGCATCCTGGAAAGCATGATCTGCCTGGCTTCGGGGTGGCTGCTGTGGCGAGCAGCGAGTTCGATTCGAGGACATGGGACGAAACTTCTGGCCGGCGCATTCACGCTGCTGGCACTGAACAACATCAACCGGCCTCAGTGGACGAGCGGCGAAATTCAGCTGCTGCGTTTTGCGTTTGACCATTTCCTGAACGCGAGCCTGGGCATCGGAATGATCGTGCTCTTGCTGGAAGCGGCGCGGACCCGTTCGCTTGAAATCAGCGAAAAGATGCGCCAGTTCACGCTGTTAACAGCTTCCAGCAGCCAATCGCTGGCATTGCCAATTATGCTGCAGCAGGTGCTGGGGCAAATTACCAGCAGCCTTGGAGTTTCGCACGGCATCATCCGGCTAAAAGAGGGAGAGGCCGAAGCCGCGGAATTTGTTTGCCGGGCGTCGGTGGGGTACTCGGAAACTTATTTGAAGCAATTGGAACGAATGGCGGCATCCTCTCCAGCGTTGCAGGCCATGATTCAGGAAGACTACCGGGTGACCCGATTTGAAGAGGAGAAGGATTCCAAATTGCGTCGAGCCATGGCCGACACTGGAATCACACAACTGATCAGCGTGCCGCTGCGCGGGAAAAAGGGCGTGGTGGGACTGTTGAACGTTGGCGCACTTCCGGGCAAGCGTTTTCACGAGGATGAGTTGACCTATCTGGTGAATGTGGCGAGTTTTCTGGGAACGACGGTCGAGAACGTAAATTTGTTCGAGCAGATCAAGACAGTTCAGCAGCAGTGGGTGTATACGTTTGACTCGATTGGCGACCCGATCATGGTGCATGACAGTGAAGGGCGCATCGTGCGGGGAAATTTGCGGCTGGCCAATCTGCTTGGCAAGGACTTTGCTTCGGTGGTCGGACGCTCGGTGAGCGAACTGTTCAGCCCGAGAGCCGCAGTTTTCAAAGTGTGCCCCTACTGCGAAGGGTGTTCCGGCGACGCGGATGCTCCCGATCCCTGGCTGCAGGGATTTTTTCTGGCTTCCAATTCGGATTTTTCCGATCCGGCAGGGCGCAAGCTGGGGACCATTCACGTTCTGAAAGACATCACCGAACGCAAGAAGGCGGAGGAAAAATACAGGAATCTGGTGGCGAGCGTTCAAGAAGGCGTGTTCATCTCCACTTTGCAAGGACGCTTTCTGGATTTCAACGATGCGTTGATGCGCATCGTGGGTTACGAGAGCCGCGATGAACTCCTGGGGGTTGATATTGCGCCGACGCTGTTTGTGAATCCGCAGGAGCGCGAGCGGCTGAAACGGCTGCTGCAAGAACATAGCTCGGTGAACGATTTCGAATTTGAGATCCGCCGAAAGGATGGAGAGCTGCGGACCGTAAGCGAATCCTCCACGGCGATTCGCGATGCCGCGGGGAACGTAACGGCGTATCAGGGATTCCTGCTGGATGTGACGGAACGACGGAGGGCAGAACAAGAGATCCGGCGCCGGAATCGCGAGCTGCTGGTGCTGAACTCCATTGGCGAAACCCTGGTATCTTCGCTCGATCTTCACGACTCATTGCAACGGACGCTTCGCCAGATTCTGGAATTATTCAGCATTGATGCCGCTTCGCTTTACCTGTTTGAGCCGGATGGACTGTCGTTGCGCCGTGTAGCAGCGGTGGGGCACCGGTCGGAATTCGCGAAGAATTTCCCGCTGCTGCCGGTTCCCCCGGAACTGATTCAACAGATCCGCGCAGTGAGGGCCCCGTTTCTTTCGGCGCAAGGGCTCCCACTTCCCGGGTTGGTTGCGGACCTCCGGAAAAAAGAGCAAATCGAGTCCGCGTACATCGTTACGTTGTGGTCGAAAGACAGAATCGTTGGGGGCCTGGTGGTGGGAAGCCGCGCGCCGCGGGAATTCTCCGCCCCCGATATCAGCCTGTTGATAGCAGTCGGGAGCCAGGTTGCCAGCGCGGTGGAACGCAGCCAGCTTTACGAAGAAACCCGGCAGGCCTACGAAAACCTGCGGCGTACACAGGAGCAGTTGTTGCACAGCGAAAAGCTTGCGGCAGTGGGGCAATTGATTTCCGGCGTGGCGCACGAACTGAACAATCCGCTGACGGCAATCCTTGGTTACAGCCAATTACTGGAATCGAGCGGGCAAGTGGGACCGCTGGCGCTGAGTTACTCAGAGAAAATGTACAAGCAGGCGCAACGCACTCATCGAATTGTACAGAACCTGCTGAGTTTTGCGCGGCAGCACAAACCTGAGCGAATCCCGGTCGCCGTTAACACGGTGATGGAGGAAACGCTGACTTTGCGCGATTACGATCTGAGGATGAACCAGATCCACGTCCATCTGGAACTTTCGAAGGATCTCCCGCTGATTCCCGCGGATCCGCATCAGATGCAGCAGGTATTCCTGAACCTGATCAACAACGCGGTTGACGCAATTCTGGAACATTCGACGCAAGGTGAAATCTGGGTGAAGTCCGGGGTGGACGAAAAATTCATCTTCGTGGAATTCACGGATAGCGGCCCGGGCGTGAAAGATCCGTCGCGGGTGTTTGATCCCTTCTATACCACCAAGCCGGTGGGCAAAGGAACAGGCCTGGGGCTGAGCATCTGCTACGGAATTGTCACCGAGCATGGCGGCACGATCCGAGTGAAGAATGCACCATCGCGAGGAGCGAGTTTTCGAATTGAGTTGCCCATGCAGTTCGATGCGAAGGCGCCACAGTTGACGGAAGCGACGCTTATCCGGTCATAAAAAGGGAAGGACAGTCGGGAGGCCGCTCAAAAGCCGCCGATATTTTCGTCGCCGGAGCCGGTAGGGTTGGCAGTTCGCATCGCGGCTTCGGCGATGCGAGTGGAAGCAAAGTCCAACTGCCGTGCGACGGAGATGGCCATGCCCGAGAGCATGGCAAACCCCGAGAAGGGTTGAAGGCCAAGGCGGAGTTTCCATCGGAGGAAGGCGCAATTCACGGCAAAAGCCAGGCTAAGCCTCCACCGTTCCATTTCCTCAATTCCGATAGCCTCCGGAGACATGACCGCCAGTAGCCGCGAAATCTCGATCAACTCCTGAAATTCTTCCTGAAGCTGATTCAGATAGTTGAGCGCAATCTGGCGACGCTGGCGGCGAAGAGTTTGCATGAGTGCCAGTTGGCCGGTGTCCCGGAGATATTCGGTATCTTCCGGCTGGAGCGCATTAACGACCTGCGAGATGCGCAAACAATGCCGGGATCTGGAAAGCGCCTCAAAAACATCGAGCGGAGGCCGGACCGGGCCTGCCGGGGGGCGCAGGGCCCATGCGAGCAACGCAACCAACAGGAGGGCGAACAAGATGAGCAGGATGACGGCGAGGCTCATGAACGCCGGTCCTTGACGCGGAAGAACTGGATGAGTTGGCGGTTAAGCAAGTAGAGGCGGGTGTTCACTTCGGCGGTGAGCTTTCCGTGAAGCTCGGGGGGAATTTCTGGCGCAGGGACAACTTCTTCGGATTCCGAGTACTGGGTAACCGCCGTAGTCCAGAGCAGCAGGCTGGCGATAAATGCAAAGATGCCGAGGAAATTCCAAAGCACGGCATACTCTTGAAGAACATTCTCGAGCAAAGAGTAGTTGACGACGTAGAAAATGGAATAGAGGCACAATCCCACGGCCAGAGAGCGCTGCAAAGGGCTGACGGGAAGCCGGTAGTAACGCGCAAACATCAGCATGGTGACAATCACAGCCGCCATCGCCAGTTCCAGTCCGCGGACTCCGTTCATGATCAGCCATTGCCACTGACCCTTGGATAGCAGCAGATCGTAGGCGAATACGGATGCCGCGACGCCAAGCAAAATCCGGCGAGCCAACGCCCAGATGCCGATGTAGCCGGAGAGCACTTTGCGCGCGAGTTCGATCAGGACCAGTGCCCGGAGGAATACCACTAACCCCTGCGTCAACCAAGCGATCTTCCAGGTGGTTAACTTGTCGAAATTTCCGGCTCGGTAGAGTGCGGCCACCGCGATGCTTTGAAGTATGGTGGAGAGGAGATAGGCGAAAAAGACAGGATAGACCCGGCCAAGCTTGCGGCGCAGAAGCTGGGCGAACAGTCCTAATTCCAGCGCGGAGGTGAGCGCCCAAGCTGCGGTCTGAAGTTGAAGGGGTCCGACCATACGAAGGCAACGCTACCATAACTTAACTTGCCGGTAAATAGTCGAAACCCCTTAAACGATCGCAAAATGGGGCAACGTATTGGAATTTTCTTAGGGTGCGCCGCCTTGGAATCCCAGTCGCGTCAGGAAAGCGTCTGCTTCGGAGGCGGTGGAGTTGGCGGGGGCAGTGGGACCCCGTCTGCAATCAGGACCGTACCGAGTTTCGGGCCTGGCGGGATCGGAGGCGGCAGCGGAACTCCATCTGCGGTCAGGACAGCGGTGTTCTTCGGAGGCGGTGGAGGCAAAGGCACGCCATCCGCGACTTGGTTATGATCCCAGCCAGCTCCGCCAGCTAGCCGGGAGTTGACCGGAACGGCGATGGAAAGTACGATTAAAGTTGTTGAAAGCGTAATTTTCAGGATGAGAAACTGATTCTTCATGGGACCCTCCTGGCAGCGAAGGGTGGCCCAAAGCTGAACGGTAGCTGTACTGGCGATGAAGAAGTTCCGCTGGCGGAACTTCTCCGCGCGAAGGAGCCCCGATTCAGGAACAACTTCGCATCCACCGTCAGATCCTTTACGACTTGGCCCTGCATTACCTTGAGCCGCTAACGGGGAGTTTTGCCCGGCTGGCGTATCTTGCGAGCCTCAAGAACCCATCCACTCAGATCTATGCGCACGAACGTTTATCGGCGGTCTACGGGCGTGAGCCGGTGGGAGAAACGCTGATTAAGTGTCATGAGGAATTATTTGAAAGACTGCTGGAGATGCCTCTGGCGAAACAGGAGGAAGACTTGCGCCAGTTCGTGGAAACGCTCCCGGAGGGAGCTCAAGAAGGAATCCGGGTCTGCCGAGGGCGGATCGAAGAGTTGATTCCAGTGGCGGCGCCCGAATATCTCAAGGAACTTTTTCGATCCAATCTGAATGCACTGCTCGAGTTGCTTCGCGAGCGCAATCCCAGGGCTCGCTCAAGTAAGTGATCACCCCAACGACTTTTCCCACAACTTCGGCCTCCGACGGAGTCCGCCAGGCTTCGGGCGGGCAATGCGAAAGCATGTGCGGCTGCATCAGCAGCCTGGATTTCAATTTCAGGAACCAGCCACAACGGTAACCCCCTCTGGTTTCCACAAAATACAGCGGGCGGTCATACTCGGAAGTCCAATCCTCCCCTTCAATACTCTTGACCGCGGTATCCACGACCACCATGCTACCGGGCCGAAGAATAGGGGCCATGCGGCGGTCCAGAAGACCGATGTATCCGTAGCGGAAACGGATGCTTGGCTCCGGCCTGAGGCCCGGGAAGTGGCACACGTTATCAGTTTGCTCGTTTAAGAGCCCAGTGGAGTCTGAGCCAGGTTTCGGGGTGGGCTGTGGATTCAACGCATAGTTCACGGGAAATTCATGCAGGTGTGTGCGTGGGGCGGGAAAAGCGGTGCCATCTTCGAAAGTTTGCTGGAGTGGGGCCTCATACCATGTCGAAATCTCGAAGGGGCTCAGGTGATAAATCGCCGCGAGTGAATACAATTTGTGAAGACTGGGCACTACATTGCGGTTTTCGATGTCCGCCAAACGGCTGATGTGCAGGATGAAATCCGGCCTACCCCGTTTAGCTGCGAGCTCATAACTGGCCTGTTCGACTTCGCGATAGGTTAGGCCGAGGGTTTCCCGAGTCTGGCGCAGCCGCAGCCCTGGTGGATACATGTCTCCCCCCTAACGGCGGAGTAATTCGTAACTAACACTCTATCAAATTACCAGTTTGTTACGAATCCAGAACAACATAAACATCTGTGGAAATCTTAGTGGGTATGCTCCGAAAAGAAACTGCTCCCTTTGCGGCACTGGGGTTCGGCCGGGTTTTAGGGAATCTGCTATTCTGACCATCTATGGCCCCTAGTTACAGGTTCTTCGGGCGGTTTCTTGCCTTCTTGCTGCTCGGGGGTCTGATTCTTGCCGGCATCCCGTTTACATCCGCTCAACAAGCTACCCCGGCTCCTGCCGTGGCCAGCCCACCCGCGGGCACTAGCAGTCCGGAGTTTCTTGCCACGGCCGACGAAGTGGTCCAGGAGATGAGCAAGATCACGGGTTGGGGGATCAAAACGCCGCTCAAGAAATCGATTCGCTCTCGCGAGGACATCCACGCGTACGTCCTGAAGCAGATGGACGATGAAAAAGACGCAAAGGAGCGCTACGCATCGGAGCGCAGCGCGGAAGCCTTCGGATTGATTCCAAAGGGCTTTAATCTCGACACCTTTCTTGTGGATCTTTTGACCGAGCAAATCGCGGGACTCTATGACCCCAAGGCCCACGAGTTTTACATTGCGGACTGGATCCCCGCGGACGAGCAGCGGATGGTGATGGCGCATGAATTGACCCATGCGCTGGAGGACCAGCATTTCAACATCGAGCCGTGGGTGCGCGCCGCCCGGCCCAATGACGACGCCGAGATGGCGCGGGAATCGGTGCTGGAAGGCAGCGCGATGGCGGCAATGCTGGAATACGAATTGAAGGGGAAAGGATTGAAACTGGCGGACTTGCCGGAATTCGATCCTTCTGTTTTCGTGGGTGATCTGGCGGAAACGCCCATCCTGAAAAAGGCTCCGCCGTTCATCAAGGATTCGCTGATGTTCCCTTACTTTAGCGGACTGACCTTTTCGATTGGGGTGCTGAAGTCGGGAGGCTGGCCCGGGTTTGCTTCCGTCTTCGCCCGGCCGCCTGCGAACACGCAACAAATCCTGCATCCGGAGATGTATTTTGCGAACCGAACGCCAACCCCCGTAAAAGTAGACGTGCCAGCAACCGTGCCAGGAGAGAACTGGGCACTGCTGGAGGAAAATTCGCTGGGTGAATTGGGCTGGAAGGAAGTCTTGAAGCAATATCTGGACGAGCCCCGCGCCAAGGCGGTGGCCGCCGAATGGGATGGCGACCACTACGCGACATATGAACAGAAGGACTCCAAGCGGCTGATGCTGTTCGCGCGGATCCGGCTGGCCGATATTGTTTCCGCGTCGCATTTTTTCACGGAGTATGCCGCGGCGCTGGAACGGAAGTATCCAGAGCGCGCGGGCGCCACTCGAGGGCAGAATTTTCTGACGTTTGTTTCCGGGCAGGGCAACGTGTTTTTGCGCTGCAACGGCAGAGAGTGCATCACGCTGGAAGGCGGGAGTTCCGGGATGTTTCTGCAGTGGACGGCGAAGCTCAACTGGCGGCTGATACCAGAAGCGCCGCAGCCGCCCGCCTCAACCGATATTCGGACTGCGGAGTCGGACACGATGGCAATGGAACGGGAAAGAGTCCCGGGTTTTTAGCGAAGGGGCCACATCGACCCGGAAATTGCAATTCAGTTGGAGTGCTGCATCACCAGCAGGGTCAGGTCGTCCGAGCGTTTGACACCGGCGGAAAAATCACGCATTTCCTGCAGGCAGGCGGAGAGCATCTGGTCCGGCGGTTTGGAAGCGTGGCGCGCGATGAGGGCTTCCACACGGCGCAGACCGTACTCGTCGCCTTTGAGATTGAAAACCTCCGACAATCCATCCGTATAGAGGAACAAAGAATCGCCCGGAGCCAGCTTTAGTTGGCACACCGGGAAATCCGTGGTGCAGAACATTCCGAGCGGGACGCCTGTTGCTTGCCGCGAGGTGACGCGGGAGCGGGAGGCGTGGAGCAGCGGCAGATGGCCGGCGCTGGCGTATTCCACCCTGCCGTCATGCCATGCGCGTCCCACGACCAGGGTGACGTATTGCCCGGCGGTTGTGCTGTCGCAGAAGAGCCGGTTGGCGTGGCCCACCAACTGGCTCAGCGGCAGATTCTGGCCCGCGAGCGTGCGAAACGTCGCGTGCAGATGGCTCATGAGCATGGACGCCGCGACACCCTTGCCGGAAACGTCGCCGAGAAGAAACAGAAAGCCGTCCTCGTTTTCGATCAGGTCGAAGTAATCGCCGCTGACCAAACTGGCAGGCTCGTAGTGATACCGGGCTTGCCAGTTGCCGAGCGACCAGTCGTTTCGTGGAAGGAGTCCGCGCTGGATTCCCGCCGCCAGGATCAGATCGCGCTCCAGCGCGCGTTGTTCTTCGGAGGAAAGATGGTCCAGGCAAAAGCGCAGCAGGGGATTGCAGAGCAAGCGGTCGGCTTCGATGGAGTCGTGGCAGACTTCGCAGATGCCGAAGGTTCCGCCGTTGAGGCGCGCAAGCGCTTCGTCGACACTGTGGATCAGCTGGTGGACCGAAGCGTCGGAGACATTTGCTGCGGCCGCCGCCTGCAGGCTGGCGCGGCGCCGCTCGAGTTCCGTATGTAAGTAAGACTGAGTTGTGGTGTCCATGTTGAGAGTTTGCTGCTTGGTGCCTGGAGATTCCATCCGTTTTGTGCCTCCAAATTCGAACGGTTCAAAAGAGGGAAGGGAAAAGTGAATCACTAACGAACGCCGGTGCCCGCCGCCGCTGGTTTTGCCAGCAAAAGCGCCTCGGTGCCGGCTTCACTCCTCTTAATGCGATGCCGTAAACGGTCCACTCGGCACATCAGTTTTGCCTCCAGACGGCGGGTGCGTTCGCGCGCGTAGGGATCACGGGACGGAGTGTCCGGGCGCTGAAGTTTTGCCAGGGCAAGTTGCGCGAATTCGAGGGCCTGCTCGAGATCTTTTGTTTTACGTTCATAGTGAATGGCGAGCTGTTCGCAGGCTTCGAGGCCGTCCGCCGGGTCGCGGGCCAGTTGGTGCCAGAGTGCCGCCGCGGCGCCGCTGTCACCGCGGCGTTTGGCCATGAGCGCGAGTTCACGCGTGGCGCGCGGCCGGAATTCGGTGGGGAGTCCCGCGTCCAGGGATTGGACACACGTGGAATGAGCGCGTTTGTTATCGCCGCGCCGCTGCAAAAATCTGGATAAGCCGAAGAGATCGAGGGAATTTTCGTCCGCCAGCGGTTGGCGCTCGTCGAGCAGAGAATTGATTTTACCGAACAGCGCGGCGAGTCCCCGCAAATCCATCTGATTGTGTTTTACTACGCCGGCAAGGGGATCGGCGCTGCCGCCGCGGAGAAAATCGAAATAAAACTGCGGGATCAGCGCGGAGGCAACATCGTCGCCGCGGTGCCAGCCGAGGCGGGCGGCATCGAGCACGTGCCGCTCCAGCTCCACGAGGCGCACCGAACCCAGGCGCAATTTCCAGAGGGCGCGCGCCGGATGGAGCAAATCCAGATGCGCGGCGAGCGGCGGCACCTTGATCGCCCGGGTCATCGTAAAGCGATTTTCGAGCAGCGGCCAATCGAAGGATTTTCCGTTGAAGGTGACGAGCACCGGCCGCTCGGCGAGGCGCGAGGCAAGCTCGTGCAGGAGCGAGTGTTCTTCGGAGAAATCCCGCAGGAATAGTTGCTCTACCTGCAACCCGCCGGCGTCCCACCAGGCGAGGCCGACAAGGAACGCGTAGGTTCCGGTGCCGCCGGCCAGCCCGGTGGTTTCCGTATCCAGAAACAGCCATTTCTCGGGATTCTCCAGAGCGGCTCGCGAATCTTGCGTTTGTTTTTTGGAGCGGCCGGCTTCCGAGGCGGGCCTTTTCGTCAACAGATCGAGCGCCACGGGCGACGGTTGGACGAATTCCGGCGTCGAGAACCAGTTGCGGATCGCCAGGTGTTCGCCGAAGTGATTCCGGGCAATCCCCGCGCCCAGCAACCGGCTGAGCGAATCCGTTTCATCGGGTGCGCGCAATTCCGCCGGCCTCGGCGCCATGCCGCGCGCGGGTTTCAATGCCGCCAATCTGGAAAAGCGATCGATGATGCCCCCTTTTGAGCGCGACTACGAAGCTGTCGCTTTTACAAACTCAACCGTTGCCGACCAATCCTTCGTGCCTTCAGTACTCTTCCTCGGTTCACTCTGCGTCCGTTGTTTCTTTTCCACACAATCGATGCAAAATCGCGAGTGCTGCCTCCTTGGCTTTTGGCGCCAAATCTCCCGCGGGGCCCACGCAGGAAGGGCAGCCTGCCTCGCAGGGGCAAGCCTGAATCAATTCACGCGTCTTGCGCACCAGCAATTCGTGGGCTCGAAACAACGGCTCTGAAAACCCAATCCCGCCCGGATACGCGTCGAATAAATAGAGATTCGGCTCGAAGAATTCCTTGGCTTGTGCGCCGACAGCCTCCTCCATGCGCGTTGGAGTGAATTCCTCGCTTCCTTCACCGGGCGCGGGCGGCCGCTCTCCGATTGCTGTTCCCAAATCGCGCGCGTCGCACATCAGCAGGAGGGTGGCCACCGAGGCCAGAGCATACAGCAGGCCAAACATGCCCGACTGCCGCTCACTGATCGCGTACGGCAGCGATTCGAGGAGCGCCCGCTCCAGGGTGATCCAGTAAGACGTGGTGTGCATCTCGTTCTCTGGAAGCTCCAGCTGTCCCGCGCCGATATTTTCGTTGGTGAAAAATTTGATCTTCTTGAAGCCGACCACTTGCGAGCGCACTAGCACGTCGCCATGCGACCGGGCATGAGAGGTAGGGGCGGCAGACCGTGCCGTCTCCGCAATCTCCAGCACGCGAACCTGCGTATACCGGATGGCATCGGTGTAGTAATCCACGTTCACTTGCTTCACGTAGGCCTTGCGCTCCTTAAAATCGAGATGCTCCACGTGGTATTGCTGCCCGCCATGGAGGTAAATCGCTTTTTCATGAACGGTTGTGAGCGCGCTCGGAAAATCCACTTCGCCGATCACTTGCGGAGCGCCGGTGATATCAATGATTACAAAATTGTCGCTGGTGACCGAGCGCAGGCTGACGGTATCCGCCGGGTAGGCTTCGTGCGTCCAGTGATAGTTTTCGCCAGCCAGGTGGAGATAGCCCGCTTCGGCCAGCCGCGCGCACAGATCCTGCACGTTCACTTCTCCGAATTTATCTTGCGGGCCGATGGGCAGCTCAAACGCCGCGCATTTCAGGTGATTGATCAGAATCTCCAGATTGTCGGGTTGAATGAAGGCATGTTCAGGGGTGTTGCCGAAAAAATAGTCGGGATGGCGAATGATGAATTGATCGAGAGGCGCGGAAGAGGCCACTAGCACGGCGCAGGAGCTGCCGCTGCGGCGTCCGGCGCGGCCGGCTCGTTGCCAGGTGGCGGCAATTGTGCCGGGGTAGCCGGTCATCACGACTGTGTCCAGCGAGCCGACGTCGATGCCAAGTTCCATCGCTGAGGTTGTCACCACGCCACGGATGCGGCCTTCGCGCAAACCGCGCTCGATTTCGCGGCGCTCGTTCGGCAAATAGCCGCCGCGATAACCGCGAATCGTTTCCGGCTGGCCTGGTTGCTGCGGATTGGCCTGCTGCAGGTAAGTTAGGATCAATTCCGTGTGCAAGCGGGAATTGGCGAAGACCATGGTCTGCAAATCGTGCTTCAGGAATTCCTGGGCCACGCGCGAACTTTCGTTGATGTAGCTGCGGCGGATGCCGAGCGCGCGATTCACGACCGGGGGGTTGTAAAACACGAAGGTTTTTTCCGCGGCGGGCGCACCGTTGGCGGCCAGCACTTCCACATGGTCTTCAATCAACCGGGAAGCAAGTTCGCCCGGATTCGCAATTGTTGCGGAGCAGCAGATGAATTGGGGCTTGCTGCCGTAGAAGCGCGCGATACGCTGCAGGCGCCGCAGCACGTTGCACAGGTGGCTGCCGAAGACGCCGCGATAGGTGTGGAGTTCGTCCACGACGATATAGCGAAGGTTTTCGAAGAGGCGCGTCCACCGGGTGTGGTGGGGCAGAATGCCGGTGTGCAGCATGTCCGGGTTGGTGAGCACGACATGGCTTTTTTCGCGGATGGCTTTGCGGGCGTCGGTTGGCGTGTCGCCGTCGTAGGTGAAAACACCGACGCGATTTTTCAGCCGGCCATTCAAATCGTGAAGTTCCGCCAACTGATCCTGCGCCAGCGCCTTGGTGGGGAAGAGGTACAGCGCACGCGTGTCATCGTTACCCAGGATTGCGTCCAAGACGGGCAGGTTGTAGCAGAGGGTTTTTCCGGAAGCCGTCGGCGTGACGATTACGATATTTTTCCCAGCGTGTACGGCTTCCGCTGCCGCGGTCTGGTGGGTGTAAAGCTGGCGGATACCTTTTGCGCTGTAGGCGGCGCGAAGATCGGCGTGCACCCACGCGGGGAATTCCGCCCACTGGGCATCGCGGGCTGGGTAGTGGCGCACGGCAGTGAGGATTTCGCCTTCGCGGTCGCGGGCGGCAAAGGTGTCGAGGACCTGGGTGACGCGGGCGAGGGTCGAGGAGTGTTGCGCCCTAGCGAGGGAAAAGGCGTTGCTGGCCATCGATCAGTCTCCCGAAAAGCGGCGAGATAATTCGCCTTTTGTTCGCTTAGGCTAACATTCCGCAGTGGGCGGCGCAACATAGAACCTGAAAATGTTGCCCGAAAGTGCGTCCATGGTATTCGCCGTGATAGGATTTAGACAAAATGAACGCAAAAACGAGCACTGCGGTTGAAATTTCCCTGAGTTGCCCGATCTGTGGCGGAAGGCTCGTCACGATGACCGACCAGGTGAATTGCGAGAAATGCAGCCATGCATTCCCCGTGGATGGCGGCATTCCGCAACTGTTCTGGCAGAACGACTGGCCGGCGGATAAGCCGGATGTCACCCGCGCGATGCAGGCGTTTTACGAAAAGACGCCATTTCCGAATTATGACGATTTCGATTCCGCGGAAGCGCTGCGGCTGAAAGCGCGGCGCGGTGTTTTCGCGAAGTTGCTGGATGAACAGATCCGGCACGGCTCTTCGATACTGGAGGTCGGCTGCGGCACGGGACAGATGAGCAACTTTCTGGGGATGACCTGGGGGCGGACGGTAGTTGGCGCCGATGGGTGCCTGCATTCCCTGCAGCTTGCCGAAAATTTCCGCCGCGAAAACGAGATCAAAGGGACACGGTTCCTGCAGATGAATCTGTTTCGCCCGGTGTTCCCGCCGGAGAGTTTTGATTTTGTGGTGTGCAACGGAGTGCTGCACCACACCAGCGATCCGTATCTTGGATTTCAGAGCATCGGGAAGCTGGTGAAGCGCGGTGGCTTTATTCTGATCGGGCTCTACAACAAGTACAGCCGGTTGGCGACCGATTTCCGCCGCTGGATGTTCCGCGTGTCCGGCGACCGGATGCAATTTCTGGACCCGCAGATCCGGGACCGCGCGGCAAATCAGGGCCGCAAAGATGCATGGTTTCTGGACCAGTACAAAAACCCGCACGAGTCGAAACATACGTTCGGAGAGGTGCAGGGCTGGTTCCGGGAAAACGGATTCGAATTCATGAACAGTATTCCGAAAGCGCAGGGCGAGAGTTTCGCCACGGACGAAAAGTTATTTGAACCGCACGCACCGGGAACGAGCTTTAATCATTTTTTGGTGCAAGCCGGGGAGACGTTGGTCGGCGGCCGGGACGGCGGTTTTTTCATTATGATTGGGAAACGCGTCTAACGCCGACAAAAGCCCGCGCGATGTGACGAAGTCCCTCAAAACGCGGTACTCTTTCCTTTACAACATTTATCCGGAGAAAGAATGGACGAGGAAAACCCCGTGGCTGCGGAAGCGGCGCCGAAGCGCTCTGGCTTGAAGTCGTTCCTGTATTTTCTGAAACTTCTGGTGGGCAATTTCCTGTTGTTCGCCGTGCTGATCGAACTGGTCTGCGTTGTCTACATCAACGTTACGGATTGGCATTCGAGCAAGCCGACGTATCACGTCAACTACAACAATTTCTGGGCAGACATCAATCCGGCCTTCGGCGTATGGCATCGGGCGAACGGGCATTTCTATCACCAGGGCGGGTGTTTCAGCGTGCAGTACACGACGAACAGTTACGGGGCGCGCGACGTGGAGCGCAGCCTGCATTCCGCGAAGCCACGGACGGTGGTACTTGGTGACTCGATGATCGAGGGGTTGGGCCTTGCCGATCAGGATCGCTTGACGAATATTTTGGAGAAGGACACCGGGCGGGAGTATCTGAACTTCGGCACCAGCGGCGATTTCGGACCGCTCCAATACGCGCTGCTCTATAAAACACTGGCCGCAAAATTCGATCACGACACGGTGGTCGTGGGCGTGCTGCCGGACAACGATTTTCACGACATGTCGCTCGAATGGGGCAAGGTTCATCACGCGGATCGCTACCGGCCTTACTACGCGGATGATTTTTCCATTGTGTATACAAATCATGTGCAACCGCAGGCGGGCGAGGGATTCTGGGACCGGGTGGAGTCCGTGCTGCGGGCGTATCTGGCGTCGTACCACGTGGGCCAGTTTCTGTATTCGAGCATGTACTGGCGGATGGCGCCGCCGTATTCCGGCTACAACGATTTCAACGATGTGGATATCGCGCGGCTGAAGCATGCGCTGGACGATATTCATGCGACCGCGGATGCACACCATGCCAAGATGGCGGTAATTGTGATTCCCACGTCCAATGATTTTGTCCGGCTGAAACAATCAGGGGCGAATCGGCTGGGACCGGTAGTGCTCAGTTGGGGGCAGGAGAAGGGAATTCCCGTCAAAGACTTGCTGCCGGAGATGGACGCACGTTCCGGGGGGAGTTTTCATACGTTCTTTTTGAGCTGCGATGGGCATTGGACGCCGAAGGGAAGCAAGGTGGCGGCGGAGATTCTGGAACCGTGGCTGGCGCAACTGGACGGGAGCCCCGCAAAAAACTGAAGCGAGTGAGCGTTATCCTGAAGCCCCGATTCCGATCGGGGCGGAAGGATCTCAACGCATGAAATTTGCGCGGCGTTCAAGTTGAGATCCTTCGGGCGCAAACAACGCGCCCTCAGGATGACAAGCTATTTTTGTTGTATTTTGGCGACGGATCGATGGCTCGACGTGAAAACTGCGGCTACGAGGGTTTTTCGATGAGGAAGTTGCCGAGGACGAGGCAGTCCATCTGGCTGCGGGAGAATGTGCTGTAGGCATTTGCGGGCGTGGTCACGATCGGTTCGCCGCGCAGATTGAACGAAGTGTTGAGGAGCACAGGCACACCGGTGGCTTGCCCGAATCGCTCAATAAGGCCGTAGTAGAGCGGAGTTTGTTCGCGGTAGACCGTTTGCACGCGAGCGGAACCGTCCACGTGGGTGATTGCCGGCAGAGTGGCGTGGTGCTCGGGCTTTACCGGCGTGACGTAGAGCATGTAGCGCAGGGGATATTGATTCACCGCGTCGCCCAGTTCAAAATATGTTGGCGCTGCTTCCGCAACCACCGACGGCGCGAACGGACGATACGGTTCGCGGAATTTAATTTTCGAATTGACGATGTCTTTCATTTCCGCGCCGCGAGGATCGGCCAGGATACTGCGATGGCCTAGCGCGCGCGGGCCCCATTCGAAGCGCCCCTGATACCAACCGACGACTTTGCTGTTGGTGAGGAAATCGGTGGTGCGATCGAGCAATTCATCAGTGCTGGCAGCTTCGTGATAAGGAATGTTTTCGCTTTCGAGGAAGGAGCGGATTTCAGAGGCGCCGTACTCCTGCCCCCAATAGGCGTGCTCCATGCGGAACGAGCGCGGCTTGCCGAGAACGGAATGGTACGCCCAGAGCGCGGCGCCCAAAGCTCCGCCGGAATCTCCCGCGGCCGGCTGGATGAACAGTTCGTCGAACCCGGATTCGCGCAGCATTCTGCCGTTGGCCACGCTGTTTAACCCCACGCCTCCTGCAATACAAAGTTTTTTCAGGCCGGTCTGCTTGTAGAGATTTTTCGCCATACCCACGAGCAAATCCTCGGTGACGCGCTGGATGCTGGCTGCGATGTCCGCGTAATGTTCGTTCACTCGGCACTGAGCGATGTAGTCAGCCGGCTTTTTGCCGAAGTATTTCGGGAAGCCGGTGGATTCGGTGAAAAAGGGAGTCTCCCGCGGGCGCGGCTCGCCGAAAAGTTCAACAAGTTTTGGCGTGTACATGCGGTCGGTGGCGTAGTGGAAGCAGAAATAATCCATGTCCAGCGAGAACGAGCCGTCCTCGTTCTGCTTCACGGTCTTCCAGACTTTGTCCACGTAGCGCGGCGTCCCGTAGGGCGCCATGCCCATCACTTTGTACTCGCCTTCATTCACTTCGAAGCCGAGGAAGGCGGTGAACGCGCTGTAGAGAAGTCCGATGGAATGAGGGAACTCGATCTGCCTGGTCAACTGGATTTGCGTGCCGCGGCCGACACCGGAAGCCGCGGTGAGCCACTCGCCGACGCCGTCAACTGTCAGGATGGCGGATTCTTCAAAGGGCGAGCAGAGGAAGGCGCTGGCCGCATGGGAAAGGTGGTGTTCGGAGAAGAGGACGCGGTCGCGGCTGATGCCCAATTCCGATTGCAGGGTGCTGGCGATCCACAGTTTGTCCAGCATCCAACCGATCATGGACTCGCGGAAAACTTTCCAGGATTGCGGATAGGTTTGCAGGACGCTGATCAGCAGCCGGTCAAGTTTTTTGAAGGGCCGCTCGTAAAAGACCACGTAGTCGAGGTCTTTGGCGTCAATTTTCGCTTCGCGAAGGCAGAACTCGATGGCGTGTTTTGGGAAGCCGAAGTCGTGTTTGACGCGGGAGAATCGCTCTTCCTCGGCGGCGGCGACAAGTTGGCCGTCGCGCAGAATCGCAGCGGCAGCATCGTGGTAATAGCAGGAAATTCCAAGAATGTGCATCCGTTATTGCCTGTGGGCCCAGTCGAGGTCGTGGACTTCGGCGGGATGTTCGATCCAATTCGCGGGACGATGCTTGATGCGAAGGGGGTCGGAAAACAAGCGTACAACCAGGCCAAAGGGCAGAACCGCGACGGCGTAAATGATGGTCAGAATCACGCGCGCCTGGAAATTGCCGATCTTGTGCGCCAGGCGCTTCCAGGCGTTCCAGAGAGCTTTCAGATTTTCAGAAAGAATATTGGCCATAGCAGCGCGATTCGCCTAAAAGAGGGCGTAGACGAACGGCGCGAGAGCCGAGCTTTGTCCGAGAACGATAAGAACGGCGGTGAAGAGCACCACCAGGATGACCGGCAGCATCCACCAGCGCTTATTGCGCGCAAAAAAGGAGAGCAACTCTCCCGCGATGCCGAGCCGGCGCGAAGCCGTGCTGAAAAACCCCATGAAATCTCCCTCAGAAGCAGATTGGACTGGAGGTCCGAATATCTAATTTAACACACGCGTCACTTTGCGGCAAAGCACACTTGGCCGGAATCGTTCCAGAATTTGCCGCTCTGTTCGAAGAAGTCTTTCGCTGCGACTGACAGCGCGCTTGCCTATTCCGTGGCCTTTGCCGCGAGAGCTTCAATCACGACGATGTTCGGCAGCAATTCCGCGGGCAGGGCATGCCGCGCCCGCAGAAAAGAGGGTGAATTGTAGGAAATCCAGGTCTTTCCGGCGGCGTCTTCCGCTACAAGGATCTTCAGAGGAAAATCGAGGGCCACGCTCGGCGAAGCCAACATCAGCGGCGTCCCGGCTTTTGGATTTCCAAAAATGAGGAGCTTGGTGTTTGGCATCTGGAGCCCGGCACTCGCCGCTTCGCCGCTGTGATCCACAACCACAAATAGCTTGACGCCCTTCGATTGAAGGATTCCCACCAGCTTGGCTACGGTGTCGTCCACCGAGTGATTGGCGGGGATCCGCACAATTCCGTTTTCCGAGCTGATTGCCATGGAGTGCTCCTCCCCAATAGATGCATGAACGAGCGACTTCGGATTGGCGAAAATCAGGTATCCGGCCATCAACAAGCCAAGAATCACCAGCGCCATTGCGACGCCAATCACCAGCCGGGGCCGATGCAAGTACAATGACTCGCCCGCTTGCAATTGTTTCAGTATCCACAAGTGCCGAAACATGGAAAGGAGACATACAGAGACGCCCATCAGGATCAGCGCGATGCCAATCCAAAGGGAAATTCCGTACTGTTTCACCTGAAAGTCGGGCGCGAGATGGTTGAACTCCTGGAGAAACAGTCCAAAACGCGCCAGCACAAATCCCAAACCCATCAGGGCGATTCCGGTGCGGATCCAGGCCAGCACGGTACGTTCCGCAGCCAGATAGTCGGTCGCGCTGCCTTGCATGGAAAGCCTCCCCAGCCGCCAGAAACCCCGGCAAGATAGCTCCGACTTGGCCGAATGTAAAGCGTCTCATAGGTACAGCGGGTTCTGTGCTCAACTGGAAAATGGCGGGAACAGAACAGGGCTCCGTGGTGTCTGAAACAAGGTGCGGACTTTCGGCGTATCTTCAGGGCGTAGGCGCGCTGCTTGGGTTCGACCTGGCGGGCCTTCCATCTCTCAGAGGAGCGCCGCCAATGGCAGTGGGGGAATTCGGGCCACGCCGTCCCGATCGCCGCAGAGCGCCTCGCTACCCGTATCGAGCCAGCCTGGAAATCGAATGGGGATCCGCGCGGCTAAAGGCGCGGACGCGCGACGTGAGCGTCGGTGGAATGTTCATCGAATCCGAAGATGTACTGTGGGTGGGAGCGGGCTTCCGCGCGAAGCTGGTCAGCGAGCGCCCCGTATGGCTGGAATGCTCCGTCAAGCGCGTGGAGCCCGGCCTGGGCATGGGAGTGGCGATTGCGCTCCCTGAAGATCAGAACACGCACCCTTATCAGGAAATCCTGGCGAAGCTCGCCGAAAACGGCTAAGGCTTTATACTATTTTCCATGACTCATTGTCTGGATTGTGGTTCAGAACGCGCCAGCGATCAGTGCCCGGTCTGCGGATTGACTTCCGCCGCCGCGGAACTTGTGTTTCGCCGCCGCCTGATCCGCCAGATGACCGTGTTTCTCGCCGGCTCCCTACTATTCCCGTATGTAAGCCAGATCTATCCTCCCCTGGACCTGGATGGCATGCTGGTTTTTTTCGGAGTGGTGTTTTTTGTGGCGCTGGCGCTGGCCATCGTACTAGAGAGCCGGGCACGTGCCCGCAAGGAGCTCGAAGTTCTGCGGCATCTGTTTTCGGGCCTGATACCGATTCCATTCATTCTTCTGGCGGCGCTGGTTCTGAACGGGCGTCTGGATTCGCCGAAGAACATCACGTTTCACGCGGCGGTGGTAGACAGCCGCTACCAGATGAAGGGCGTGGTGCGAGGCACGCGGCGGCTGTTCGTACCGTCATGGCGAGCAGGGCACCGGTTTGAGAGGTTGGCGGTGGACTCGGATGATTACGACCGGTTCCGCCCGGGGGATGCGGTGAACGTAGGAGTCGCGCCGGGGGCGCTTGGAATTCCCTGGTTTTACGGGGTGTATCGAAGGTCAGATCAATTTACGGGGCGTCCGGGTCAGTAGAGCGGCTCGCGATTGAGGCCAAGGGGAATCTGAAGTTCGAGGATGTGGCCGTTTTTTCCCAGGCGAAACGTCACCCGCTGCATGGAGCCGATGTTCCTTTCTTTCCATTCCACAACCTCGATCGGCTTGTCCGGAATGTCCGCATACGACCATTCGACCGAATCGCCATTCACTTTGATTTTCTGCGGATCAATATCGTAAACCTCTTCGTCTTGGATTTTCACCAGCATGTACCGTTTCCACAAGCGCACCAGCAGGACGCCTTTTTTCTCCGAGTGGTAGATGCTCCAGGTATTCGGCGCCTGATCGTTAAAGCGAACGATGGCAAATTCCACCGACTTCCAGGTTACTTTTTTCGGCGGCTCGGCTTGCGCCGCGGCCAATCCAGGCAGGAAAAGGCACACAAGCATGACGGCGAGGACGCGCGGCTTTTCGTAAATTGGGATTTTCACTTTGCGGAACCACGCGAGCGCCGCGAGCTTCCCCACGCTTGCAGCACGGAGGCGGCCTCCAACGGAACTGTTTTCATCCTGGGCATACTTGGGATCACAGAGAAGTGTACGACAGGTCTCTTGATCGGGAAAACGACGAGCATGTCTGGAGAGTGGAAAGGTCCAACATGGATCAATATTTTGAGGGTGGTCACTTGGCGCTATACTTTGGGGGTATCGGAGCACGAGGAGAGTCGGTTGATCTGCACCCCTCGTTTCCGGAGGACGGAAAGTGCTGCTTGATCTAGGCAAAGCGGTATCTTTCGCAACAAGCCTGCTTTCGCTCTGCGCTTTGCTGGATTCCGCGTTTTTTATTCCCGCCACTCGCTGGGAAGACCGCCTTGTCGCCTGTGTGGCGCGAATCGGTTTTGCCGGCTCCGTCTGCCTGATTAGCGGCTTGCTGTTTCACCTTTCGCAACCGAGGGTGCCGCTTGCGCGCACCCTGCCGGTGCGCCTGTTTCTGTGGGCGATTACGGGCTTCTCGCTTTTCTTCATGCTTGGGTGGTATTTGGACGTGTACTACATGCCGCTATTTTGGCGCAATCTTCCGCACTGAACTTTTGCACAAACTTCCACACTAACTTCCGCGTGCGACCGCGGCGGGCGCACAGGACATTCCCATCGACACTTCTTGTCGCCTACTTCAACCGACCCCCTCAGGCGTACGTGTTCAGCAGGGTACCGGACGTATCCGGTGAACCGCCGCCAATCACCGAGGCTTCGCTCAGCTGTGCCTCTGCCTTGGCGATTTTCAAGCTCGCGGTGGTGTTCTGCGGTGCCGCGGCCGGAGCCTGACCTCCCTGATCCACCAACCGCTGCAGCAGATCCGCTCCATTTGCCTGCGAGATGCCATTGACGGCCATTCAGCCTCCTTGAAGCACGCGGGGAGCGTGCATCTGCACAATCGGCAGAGGCGTGAAAAACTTTATCCCCATTAGAAAAATATTATTTTTGCCTGTGCGGCTATAATGTCCTGCGATGCCTATTCAACGCCGGCTCTCCACTAGACTCTGGGGAACGTTCAAGCGCGTCTTTCCGCGCTGCAGCATGATTTCCCAAGCCATCGCGTTCAACGTGTTTCTGGCGTTTTTCCCGACGTTGCTGCTGGCGGTTGGCCTGGCTTCCAGCTGGATTGGCAGCCGCACGGCGCTTATGGACGCCATCCGCGATTTCACGTCATTTCTTCCGCCGGGAAGCCAGAGCATCGTGGGAGACTTTTTGAGCCGCCGGGGCCCCGACGTCTGGAAATTCGCCCTGCTGGGTTGGGCGGGAAGCCTGATCGGCGGTTCGCAGGTGATGAAATTGCTGATGGAGGGCATTCACCTGATTTACGGCGACGAAGAGCGCAGCGGATTTCTGCACCGCCAACTTCGCGGACTGCTGCTGCTTTTGATCACGGTTGCACCGATTCTGATCGCGGGAATTCTGGGGGTGTTCGGCCGGCCGCTGCGCCACTGGGTTACGGGAGTAATTGGGGCGCACAACTACGTGAATGGCCTGTGGCTGGTGTTTTTTCCGTTGGTGGCCATGGTCCTGGCAATGCTGGCGCTGACGGTGATGTACTGGGTTGCGCGACCCAAGGAAGAAAGTCTCCAGCGCGTGTTGCCCGGGGCCATGTTAGCCACGCTTCTCTGGTGGTTGGTGAACGTCATCTTCGGCTTCTATGTTCGTCGCGTGCCGTACAGCCTGGTGTACGGAGGGCTTGCAGCGGTGATCGGCCTGCTGATCTGGATGCAGCTTTCCGCGATCATCGTTTTTCTGGGAGCCGCGTGGAATGCCGAAGCGGATGAAATGCGAGTGGACAATCTTGCTCGCGATCGGATGATTTTATGAAGCCTGTCCGGGTCATCAGCTACGCCGGGTATAAGGCCGACGAATCACCGCGCATTCTGCAGCTTGGAGACACTCATCTGCCCATCGCACAGATCGAAGATCGCTGGTATTCGCCCGGTGAAACTTTTTTCCGGGTGTTGACGCGAACCGGCGACCGCTACCTGCTTCGCCACGTTGAAGCGCAGGGCGTTTGGACCCTCGAAGGCTTCCGCAGCCATCGCGTTGATTGAGTAAGTTGTAGAGCGGGGAAAAGTAATACACCGCTAGCCGCTGAACTCTTTCGGTGCAAATAGATTTAGTTTTGTGAAGGCGGTCCCATTACCCAGATGTCAGGTTAGGCGGGTGGTCTCAACGGTTGACGCAACACTCGCTCGAACCGACCGTGCATTGAAAACAGAAGCTAAGATCGCTCGCTAGGGTTAAATCAGCCGGAACACTATCCTGGCTGAGATTTGATCGAGTACAGCCAAATAGACGGTTTCTTTCGGGGAACTATGGTCGAGTCAGCGCATTGGATAGCGTTGCATCGACCGTTTGAGCGCGCACGACTTATCCGGAGTTGCCGCCCTTTCAGGGGCTGAATACAGTGGGTGAGGAGATTTATGAGCGAGGCATCGTTGAGCGGCGATTAATTGTGTTCAGAGTGGCGAGGCTCTATTTAGACTGTAGAATTTCACGGCCGTTTGTTGGCTGGATGGGTCGCGCATTCATCGGGTAAATCTTGGCAAACGCAGCCACCTGCTGCGGGGAGACTGTGGCGTAGCCCTTCAGGACAAACCACGATACCCCTTCACTGCAAGGGGGAGTTGTGAGCGAGCCGGCATAAGTGAAGTAATCGCGCTCCTTAGGAAGCAAATCGCGCACCTGAATGGAAACTGAGGGGATGTCCTGAGGCTTCTCTTTCTCTGATGGAATGTTAGTCCACAGAGCATCGATTAGCGGATTCGCGCTTCCCAACTCGAAGAGGACGGCGACGACGGCCAAGTGCCCGTCGGCGTCTGCATGCACAAGATGGGCGACCAGACGGAAAGTTTTGCCGTCCACCTGCTCTTCACTCGGATGGTGAAAATGAAATTGCTTCAGAGTAAAGATTTTCTCCCCGACCGTCAGCGTGCTGCCCGGAGCATAATTCACCTGTATGGTATGCCCATTGTCAATGATATTCAGAGGGGCAGAGTGGTAGTCGAATTTGAGCGTCGGCAATTCCGCCGTTTTAGCACCTTTGATGTCGATAGGTGATTGCGTGTGACCAATCGAGCAGGCTGAGTAACTTGAATCCAAATTGCCCCACTCTTTAGGTCCCTCCTTGCCCTCATAAGTCCAGTGCGGCGGGTGAGCTTCCTGAGCAGTGGTGACGGCGGACAAGCCAGGCAGGCTCAAGATAAAAGCAACCAGAGCAATCCTGCAGCATAAACGCGAACTCATAGAATCTTAGCACCTCCTTTTCTGAGGGATGTGGTGTTTACAGCCAACCATATATGAGAATCGGTGGTGGGTTACCACTGGCAATAATGGCAGGGGTTCCTGCCAATTGCCTGTTTATCGCGGTGGCCTCATTCGGTCGAGGCAACACTCAGGTCGAATCCGACCTGCACTGAATAGAAGGGCTAAATCGCTCTCTAGAGTTAGATCAGCCGGAACACTACCCTGGCTGGGATTTCACCGAGCAGAGCCAAGCAGTTGGGACCTTCCGGTGAAGCATCGTCAAATCAACGCACTGGATGGGGTTGCATCGACCGGTTGAGCTGCCAGCCCTTACGGGAAAAGTGGGTAATGGGACCAGCTCCAATAAACAAAATCCTGTGACACGGAAAGAGTGCAGCTTCCAGGGGTGTATCAGATTTCCCGGTCCTAATAAGTTAGTCCCGCATTGCGTTGACACCCGCAAAACGCGCGGCGTATAGTCTGTGCATCCCACCCGCGCGAGGCGGCCTGTAGTGCGTCTCTGTACGCCAGTTCGAACCAGGACGCGAATGGGGGCAAGGGAAGGGATGAACCCGCGTTTGCTTGACCGGATCCCGCTGTGCCGCAGTGCGTTTTGGCTTGCCTTGTCGATTTTCCTTCCGAGCTTCGGGCCGTCGGCCCACGGTCAAGATTCCCCTCCCGCTGCCGCTTCCGTGCCGGAAACTCCGCCGCCCTCGAGCCCGCAAGAATCCGCGCCCAAACCGAAGCCCGACGCCGGCACCGAAATTTCCCAAGTGGATTCCGCGGCGACGTTCAAGCTTCGCGTCAACCTGGTGCAGGTGCGCGTGATCGTCCGCGATTCGTCCGGCAAAGCGATCGACAAGCTTACCCGCCAGGATTTTCAGCTTTACGACCAGGGCAAGCTGCAGACCATCAGCAATTTTTCTGTCGAGACTGTGCAAACCCGCCAGCAACGCGCCGCCGCCCTGGCAAAGACCCAGGAAGGCGCCTTCGACCCAGACGCCAACAAAGGAAACAACCCGCCCTCATTGCCAGAGCGATTCGTTGCCTTGGTTTTCGACGACACGCACCTCTCTATGGAGGACGCCACCTTTGTCCGCTCGCAGGCGGGCCGGTTTCTTGATTCCACGGCCCCCACCGATCGCGTGGCGATCTACACCACATCGGGACAGAACACGCTGGAATTCACCTCGGACAGACCAGCGCTGCACCGCGCGATTCTGGGAATCGTGCCCCGGCCGTTGACGCCGCAATCGATGGGCGCCGATTGCCCGGAAGTGACGCACTACATGGCCGACCAGATCGAAAATAAACATGATTCGACGGCTCTGGCAGTCGCCATTGAAGAAACCGTTCAGTGCCAATTCAGCGGGGATGAAACCAAACAGGCACTAGCGGCTGCGATCGTGCGGAGCGTCTCCCTTCGTGCGCTGCAAGCCGGAGATATGGAAAACGAGTACACCTACCGGCACATCGAGGATGTCCTTCGCCGATTGTCCAGCGTGCCTGGAGAACGCATTCTGCTGCTGGTGTCCCCGGGTTTTCTATTGACTACCACCCACCTGGAAGAATCCGGCGTGATTGACCGCGCGAACCGCGCCAATGTGGTGATCAACACGCTTGATGCACGGGGGCTTTACACGCCGGATGTGATGGGCGACATTTCCCGGCGGTCCTCGGACAGCTTTCGCACGGCGGGGTTGAAGACCATGTACCGCGTCTCTTCGCAGCAGGAAAACCAGTACGTTCTCGGCGATCTGGCTTACGGCACCGGCGGCACGTTTTTTCACAATTCCAACGATTTGCAGGGCGGCTTCCAACTCGCGGGTCTGGCTCCCGAAGTTTCGTACGTGCTGGCGTTCTCCCCGCAGAATCGGAAGATGGACGGCCAGTATCACTTGCTCCGCGTGGAGCTCGCGAAAAAGTCCAAATATTCCGTGCAGGCGCGCCGCGGCTACTTTGCTCCGCGCAAGGTGGAGGATCCCCACGAACTGGCCCGGCAGGAAATTCAGGAAGCGATTTATTCGCAGGAAGAGATCAACGAGCTTCCGCTGGATTTGCAAACCCAATATTTCAAGAGTGAGCCCGAAGGCGCGCGACTGAGCGTGGTTTCGCGTCTGGAGCTCAAAAACATGCACTTCCGGAAAGCAGAGGGCCGCAGCCTGGATGAGCTGACGCTGGCCACCGCCATCTTCGATGAAAACGGGAATTTCATCACTGGCGGCGAGAAGATCGTAAAAATGTATCTGAAGGAAACTACCTACGAGCGACTGACCCGCACAGGCTTCACTGTGAAATCCAGTTTTGCCGTCAAGCCCGGGCGATACCTGATCCGCCAGGTTGTGCGTGATTCGGAAGGCTCGCAGATGGCGGCGCGCAATGGCGCCGTGGAAATTCCGTTTTAGGGAGGCAGTGATGGCAACGCAAACGATGAATGGGACGAAATATCAGGTACTGCTTGCGCTCGGTCTGTTCGCGGTTGCCGCGCTCCCCTCGCCGCTTCTCGCGCAGAATGCCGAGCCCGCCAAGCCCGAGGCTCCGGCTCAGCAACAACCCATGGCGACAACCCCGGTGATCCGCACGGAGTCTCGCGTGGTGCTTGTGGATGCCGTCGTGACCGACAAGAAAGGGAACTACGTCCACGATCTGACGCAGAAGGATTTCAAGGTTTACGAGGATGGCAAAGAGCAGGGTGTCACCAGCTTTTCCTTTGGGAACGATCCTTCAGGCCCGGTCAGCGCTCAGAAGCATTACATGATTCTCTTTTTCGACAACTCCTCGATGGCCGCGCCCGACCAAATTCAGGCTCGCGCCGCCGCTTCGAAATTTATCGCGGAGGCCGCGGCGCCCGACCAACTGATGGCCGTGGTGGATTTCGGGGGCACCCTGCTGGTGAAGCAGAATTTCACCGCCAATGCCGAACTGCTCACGGCCGCCGTCAGCGGCGTGAAGCACGCGAACATCGAAACCAACGGGCAGAGCGCGGATCAGGCAAATCCGGTGATGGTGGCTTCCTCTGGGCTGTCTTCGATCAGCAATGCCGAAGCGGATTTCGGCGCTCGCACGATGCTGCTGGCCATACGCAGCCTGGCTAAAAATCTGCGCGCCGTTCCCGGACGCAAGATGCTGATACTTTTTTCAGCCGGTTTTCCGCTGACGACGGAGAGACTTTCGGAACTTACAGCCACGATTGACGCCTGCAACAAAGCAAATGTTTCCATTTACTCGCTCGACGTCCGCGGCCTGATGGCTCCGGCGTTGCCCACGCCTACCGGATGGTTGAGCCATCCGGATCGGGCGCACTCGCTCACTGTATCGGCGCATGGCAACTCGCAGCGGCCCAAGCTGGTGCTGGCGAGTTTTTCTTCTGCGAGTGCTGCTGATCCGCAGAAGCCTGGCGGGGGCGGCGGAGCAGGTGGTGGAGGCGGCGGTCATGGCGGTGGTGGAGCAGGCGGTGGCACGGGCGGTGGAGGCACGGGCGGCGGAGGGAGAGGCGGCGGGACCGGTGGAGGAGCCGGCGGAGGTAAAGGAGGCGCGCCGGGAGGCGGTACAGGCGGCGGCAAAGGAGGCGCACCGGGAGGAACAAACGGCGGTGGGCGGCCCGTCAATTCGAACTACAACAACTATTTCAACAACCCGAACAATGCGCCGCGGACGATCCTGCCCCAGATGCCTACATCCGCCACTACCAACCAGCAGATCCTGCAATCTCTGGCTGAAGGAACGGGAGGATTTGCGATTTACAACACCAACGACCTTCTGGGAGGACTCAAACGCTTCGCGAAGGACCAGAATGAATTTTATCTGCTGGGCTACGTTCCGTCGTCGAGTCCAGAGGGCAGCTGCCACACGCTGAAAGTGAAAATGGACCACGGGGGAATGAACGTCCGGTCGCGCAGCGGTTATTGCAATGTGCGGCCCACGAACCCGCTCGATGGGAAACCCATTGTAAAACAGATGGAGTTGCAGGCGGCTGGGAATCAGCCCGGGGCGATTCACGGTTCGCTGCAGGCGCCGTTCTTTTATTCGGGGCCAAACGTAGCCCAGGTAAACCTGGCGATGGAAATTCCCGGCGACTCGCTGATCTTCAACAAGGATAAAGGCAAATATCATGCGAATGTAAACGTTCTGGGAATCGCATATAACCCGGATGGCTCGGTTGGCGCGCGGTTCAACGACACGCTGAATCTGGACTTCGAAAAGGATGAGTGGAAGGAGTTCACGAAGCAGCCGTATCGCTATCAGAACCAGTTTGACGCGGCGCCCGGGGCATACAAGCTTTCCGTGGTGCTCAGCTCCGGAGGAGATGGCTTTGCGAAGTTTGAAATGCCGTTGAAGATTGACGCTTACGACGGGAAGAAGTTCACACTGGGCGGCGTCGTTCTTTCCAAAACCATTCAGTCGGTCGACCAGATCCCCTCGGATGTGGATGCCACGCTGCTTGAGGACCGTACGCCCATGATCGTCAAAGGAATGCAGATCACGCCTGCAGCGAATTATTCGTTTAAGCAATCGGACAACGTGGTGATTTATTCGCAGGTCTACGAGCCGCTGCTCAAGTCCGATGCGCCTCCGCGGGTCGTCGCGGGTTACTCCATCATGGATGCGTCCAATAAACAGGTGTTCTTTTCCGGGCCAATCCCCTTGGAGGAGTACGTCCAGAAGGGCAACGCCGTTGTTCCTTTCGGCCTGATGGTTAAAGTAAAGGATCTTCCGCCGGGGAATTACCGGCTGGTGCTTCAGGCCGCCGACGGCGCTCACAACCAGGCGCCGAACCGCGAGGCGCAGTTCAGCGTCGCCAATAATTAGCGCGTGATGCGCGCTAGCTGCGGCCTCCCTCGTTTGCAGGCCGAACCGAGGCTATTGGGCTGAATCTAGAGACCGGGCAATCCTTAAAGCAGCCCTCCGGCCCCTCTTTCCTTAAGCACACTTGCCTTTGCCGGCAGCAACTTTCGCGCTCGCCGGGGGTTAATCTAATCGTTATGGAAGAGTCTCCGCGCTGCCTTTCCAAACCAGCTTTGGCTGGCGCCCGCGTGCCCGTCTGCCTTTCGCCCCGCGCTCTTCTCGCCTGCTTTCTTTCCATTAGTACTTTCCTTTCGGTGGGAATCGACCCGCCGGCCGCGACCGCCGCCGAGAAAAAGCCCAAGCAGGATCCGATACTCAGGGGCCTTCCTATAACCGAGCTCACCGCGGACGAAGCCATGCTTCACGCACTGAACCGCCTTGCCTACGGCCCGCGCCCCGGGGACATCGAACGGATCAAGCAAATCGGCCTGGCGAAATGGATCGAGCAGCAGCTGAATCCCAATTCCATTAACGACTCTTCTGTCGAAGCGCGCCTGGAAATCTATCCGACGCTCAAGATGCACACCCCGCAACTCCTGGCCGAATATCCGAATCCCAAGCAAACCGCCAAGCAGGAATTGAAAGCTCAGAATCAGAATGCGAGTTCGAACCAGCAGCCCGGCGCTGCTGCTGCCAAGGTGATTGCGCAGGAAATGGACTCCACCTCGACTGCTGAGAAAACTGGCGATTCTTCGGGCGCCACGATGGCGGCGCCCGCCGGGGACGCGCCTTCACCGATGAAGCTCAATCCGCCCACGCGCGGGGCTTCGCAGAAAGATCCGCTGGGAATGGATCCGAACGCAGTTCCCCGGGCAATCTCCGACGACAGCAAGCGCCCACAGCGCGTCGTGGAAGAACTCGCGATGGCCAAAACGCTTCGGGCGATTTATAGCGAACGCCAATTGCAACAGGTAATGGATGATTTCTGGTTCAACCACTTCAATGTTTTCACGGGTAAGGGTGAAGTGAAGTGGTATCTCACATCGTACGAACGCGACGTGATTCAGCCACACGCTTTCGGCAAGTTCCGAGACCTGGTAACCGCCACGGCGCAAAGCCCGGCGATGCTTTTTTATCTGGATAATTTCTTGAGTGCCGACCCCAATGCCGCGCAGCGCCTGGCCGCCGAACGGGCAGCGCGCCAGCAGATGCGCCGCAGGCCATACGGCTATCCGCCGCACCCGCCGCAGCAGCAGGGGCAGAACAAGAAACCTCAGCAGCGCGGGCTGAACGAAAATTACGGCAGGGAATTGATGGAGCTTCACACCCTTGGAGTAGACGGCGGCTACACGCAGAAAGATGTCACCGAAGTGGCGCGCGCCTTCACCGGGTGGACCATCGACAAGCCGCGAGAGCATCCGCAGTTTAAATTTGACGAGCGCTTGCACGACCCCGATCCGAAACTGGTGCTCGGCAAAAAGATCCATGCCGGCGGGATGAAGGATGGCGAGGAAGTGATCACGCTGCTTGCGAAGAATCCCAGCACGGCCCGGTTTATTTCCACCAAGCTGGCGCGCCGGTTTGTTTCGGATACGCCGCCGCTCGCGCTGGTGGATCGCATGGCCAAGGCATTTCAGAAATCCGACGGGGATATCCGCGAAGTGTTGCGGACGATGATTTATTCACCAGAATTCTGGTCGCGCGACGCGGTCCGCGCCAAGGTGAAGACGCCGTTCGAGCTTGTGGTCAGTTCCGTGCGCGCCCTTGGCACCGAGGTGGATACACCGATGCCGCTGGTCGGCTGGGTTGGCCGGATTGGCGAACCGCTTTACCAGTGCCAGCCGCCAACCGGCTACTCCGACAAAGCGGAAACCTGGGTCAACACCGGTTCGCTGCTGAATCGCCTGAATTTCTCGCTGGCGCTTGCCGGAAATAAAGTGCGCGGCTCGCGCAGCGACGTAAGTGCCCTGCTGGGCGGCGACTCGGCAAGCGATCCGAAATCCGCTCTCGATCGCGCTGTGCAGGTTTTTCTTGGAGGACAAGCAGCGCCTAACACTGTAGACACGCTGCAAAAACAACTGGAGAATCCGCAGGTCGTCCAAGCGAAATTGGATGACCCGGTGAAGCAGGCTGATCTTGGCGTGGTAACCGGCTTAGTACTCGGCGCTCCGGAGTTCCAGCGCCGCTGATGCAGGGTCCGCCGGCTGCGGTGGGCTGCTCTTGAGGTGACGACATGAATGACCACTGCTGCGAGGGCAAACGCCCCGCAAAATTTTCCCGCCGCTACTTCATGAAGCAGGGAGGCATTGCTCTCGCCGGCCTGAGCACCATGCCTGCGTTTCTCCAGCGCGCAGTTGCTTCCACTCCCTCCGCGGGGAAGAAACAACTCGTCGTGCTTTTCCAACGCGGCGCCGCGGATGGTCTGAATATTGTGGTTCCCTTCGGCGAACCGAACTACTATCGTTTGCGGCCGAGTATCGCGATTCCCCAGCCAACGCGTGGCGGAGGCGATGCCGCAATCGATCTTGACGGATTCTTCGGGCTTCACCCCGCGCTTGCTTCCTTCGCGCAGCTTTTTCAGAAGAATCAGCTCGCCATCGTGCATGCCGCAGGCTCGCCCGATCCCACGCGTTCACACTTTGATGCGCAGGACTACATGGAATCCGGCACGCCGGGTGTGAAGGCTACGCAGGACGGCTGGCTGGACCGGGCCATCGGCACGATTCCCGAGGAAAACGCTTCGCCGTTCCGAGCCGTCGCGATGGGCCCGAATCTGCCGCGCATGCTGCAGGGCAGCACCGGCGCGATCGCCATTCCCGACTTGCGGCAATTCAAGGTGCAGCCGCAATCCGCGGCGATGGCCAATGTCGCCGAAGGCGGATTCGAAGCGATGTACGCGCAGACGGTGGACCACGCGCTGCACGGCACCGGCACGGAAACGTTTGAAGCCATCGATATGCTGCGCAAAATCGACACTTCAAAATATCCGCCGGAAAATGGCGCGGAGTATCCGAAATCTCCCGTGGGCCAACGGCTGCAGCAGATTGCGCTGATGATTAAGGCGAACATCGGGCTGGAAGTGATGTTTCTCGATTGCGGCGGGTGGGACAATCACGTCAATGAGGGCAGCACACAGGGGCAGCTTGCGAATCTGTTGCGCGATTTAAGCCAGTCACTCACGGCGTTTTATCAGGACATCGGCGACCGCATGGGCGACGTGGTAGTCGTGACGATGAGCGAGTTTGGCCGCACGGCACGCGAAAACGGCAACCGCGGCACCGACCACGGCCACGCCAACTGCATGTTCATCATGGGCGGAGACGTGAAAGGCGGGCGCGTGTATGGCAAGTGGCCTGGGTTGAATGATCATCAGTTGAACGAAGGCCGCGATTTGGCTCTCACAACCGATTTTCGTTCCGTGGTCGGTGAAATCCTGACCAAACATCTGGGTGTGAAAAATCTTGGTCCGGTCTTCCCCGGCTTCGAGAACAACGCGAATCATTTCCCAGGCCTCATCCGAAGCTGACATTCGGAAATCACCATCTCTAGATCTGCGACACCACATATTTTCGATGTTCGACAAAAAAGGGGCGGCCATTGGCCACCCCTTTTGCTTTGACTAATAACTAAAAACTGGAAACTTACATCTTGCCGGCTACGCCGCAGTCCCGCGGATGCGCATGCTGTAGAACGAGCGGTAAACGAAGGTGAAGGAAACGACGAAGAACGCGGCCGACAAAATGTGCGTCAGCGTGCTCCCCTGCGTCGTCGTTAGTCGCACAGCAAGCTCCACCGCGAGCAAGCCGAAAAGGGTGGTGAACTTGATGACCGGGTTCAGCGCGACCGAAGAGGTGTCTTTGAAGGGATCGCCGACCGTGTCGCCGACTACCGTTGCGTCGTGCAGCGGCGTGCCCTTTTGCTTCATTTCCACTTCGACGATTTTTTTGGCGTTGTCCCAGGCGCCGCCGGCATTGGCCATGAAAATTGCCTGGTACAAGCCGAAGATAGCGATGGAGAAGAGGTAGCCGATGAAGAAAAATGGCTCCAGAAACGCGAAGGCAAGCGTGGCGAAAAACACCGCGATGAAGATGTTCAACATGCCTTTCTGCGCGTACTTGGTGCAGATTTCGACCACCTTTTTGCTGTCTTCGACGCTGGCCTTGGTTACGCCTTCGAGTTTGATGTTGGCCTTGATGAATTCCACGGCGCGATACGCGCCGGTGGTTACGGCTTGGGTTGAAGCGCCGGTAAACCAGTAGATCATCGCGCCGCCGGTGATCAGGCCCAGCACGAAGGGAGCGTGAAGCAGGGAAAGATGATTGACGTTGGTGGTCAACCCGTTGGTCAGCGCCATGATGATCGAGAATATCATCGTCGTCGCGCCTACCACAGCGGTGCCGATCAGCACCGGCTTGGCGGTGGCTTTAAAGGTGTTGCCCGCGCCATCATTGGCTTCGAGCATTTCCTTGGCGTACTCGAAGTTCACGTCGATGTTGTAGTCTTTTTTCAACTCGGCCTTGATGTTCGGCACTTGCTCAATCAGCGAAAGCTCATACACGGATTGCGCGTTGTCCGTCACCGGGCCGTAGGAATCGACGGCGATCGTCACCGGACCCATGCCGAGGAAGCCGAAAGCCACCAGGCCGAAGGCGAACACCGCAGGCGCCAGCATCAACGCTCCCAGTCCCATATTGCTGATGAGATAGCCCATGGACATCAGCAGCACCATGGCCAGCCCGATGTAATACGCCGAAAAATTGCCGGCTACGAACCCCGACAAAATTCCAAGCGATGCTCCGCCTTCTTCCGCGGAGCTGACGACCTCTTTCACATGCCGTGATTCCGTCGATGTGAATACTTTCACGAGTTCCGGAATAATCGCTCCCGCCAAGGTTCCACATGAAATAATCGTCGCCAACTTCCACCAAAGCGAAGTATCGCCGTTCAGCGATGGCACGATCAGGGAGGAAACCAGGTAAGTGAGCGCGATCGAAACGAACGACGTGATCCACACCAGCGAAGTCAGCGGCGCCTCATAATTCATCTTGTCCACATTGCCGTATTTCGCCTTGGCAATAATGCCGTTGATGAAGTACGCGCCCGCGCTAGCAATAAGCATCACGATGCGCATAACGAAAATCCACACCAGCAGTTGCACTTGGATTGTGTTCGCAAGCGAAGTGGCTCGCGCCAGCACGTCGGCCGAAGCTGTACCTATGGTCACGCCAGCCGGCAAAAAGTGCACCGGGCTAATGGCTAGAAGAATAAAGGTGATCAGGGCAACGCCGGTGACGCCGTAGGTCTCGAATCCGTCCGCGCTGGGACCGACTGAGTCGCCTGCGTTGTCGCCCGTGCAATCGGCAATCACGCCGGGGTTGCGCGCGTCGTCTTCCTTGATTTTGAACACGATCTTCATCAGGTCGGAGCCGATATCGGCGATCTTGGTGAAGATGCCGCCGGCGATGCGCAATGCCGCAGCGCCCAGCGATTCGCCAATGGCGAAACCAATGAAGCATGGCCCGGCGTAATCGCCAGGGATGAAGAGCAGAATGAACAGCATCAGCAGAAGTTCCACGCTGATCAGCATCATGCCGATGCTCATGCCGGCCTCAAGCGGCGTGTGGTAAATGGGATAGGGCTTGCCGCGCAGGCTGGCGAAAGCGGTGCGCGAGTTGGCGAACGTGTTCACGCGAATACCGAACCACGCCACGCCGTAGCTGCCAGCGATTCCGACCAGCGAGAACAGGATGATGATGGCAACGCGGATGGCTTCCATCTTTAAGAGCACGCCGAAGTACAGGACGATAACCGCCGCGATGAAAATCTCCAGTAGCAGTAGGAATTTGCCCTGGGTCACCAGGTAGGTCTTGCAGGTTTCGTAGATCAACTCGGAAATCTCGAGCATCGAGCGATGCACCGGCATGTTCTTCAGCCGGGTGAAGATGGACATTCCGAACACCAGTCCTAGCACGCAAATGCCGATGCCGTATAGCAGCAACAGGTGCCCGTTGATTCCCAGAAACGAAACTTGCGACAGGTCGGGAAGTTTCAGGTTCGCCTCGCCACCCGCTTCTTGCGCGGGCAGCAATCCGCCGCCGAGCAGCAGGGCGAACGCCGCTGCTGCAAACTTATTTGTGATTCCAAGACCCGTGGACTTGGCCGTGTCCAACGAAACGCTCATGAACTCTCCTCCAAACCTTCCATTTTCTCTTGGCGCTTTACCCCTGCCGCTGCCGGCCTGCGCCGTCTTTACCGCGAAACTTTGCACACCTGTCCAATCCGATAGGGAGCGTGGCACTCCCGGCTCCGAGAGCGAACCAGCGTCGGCGCGAGCGATTCCCCTGATTCCCAGGGAAAACCCGCGATTCAAACAGGACGGGAACTCTTCTACCCTGGCGCGACGACCCCTCAGACCCTGGGCGGGTCAGGACCACCCCAGCACCACCCGTTGTGCCGCGCAAATAGGGAAAAAGGAAACGATGTTTTATAACATTTCGCTAATAGGCGGTCAAATTCTTTGGTATGTTCCCACGGGGGTTCGTATGCTCGCGAAAGACCTGGATAAATCAGAAAGAGTTCGAATGACCAGCTTCCTGGGCTGGATTCTTGCGGGCTGCTTTTTCGCCGCGGGCTCGCTTGCGCAAGAAGCGCAGTCGCCACTCCCCGATCTCCCCCCGGATGTCCCAAAGAATGCCATTGTGCGGATGGTTCTTGCCGACCAGACACCAACTGGCCAGGATGCGGTTTGGAAAGCTCCCGATGGCACGATTCATGAGCTTTTCCAATTCAATGACCGCGGGCGCGGACCGAAAATCTATTCCACCTACCATCTGGATCGCAACGGGCTGATTCAGTTCGAAGAATCGCAGGGCGTGGACTACATGAAAAGCGCCGTCTCCGAAAACTTTTCCATCGTTTCGGGGAAAGCCTCCTGGAAGAATCAGGCTGAAAACGAAAATTTGGACGGCGCCGCCGGAAAGTTCTATATCGACATCAATGGTGGGCCCGAATCGGGGGCCATCCTGGTGCGAGCGCTGCTGGCACAAAAAAGTGGCGGCAAACTGGAGGTGCTACCCAGCGGAGAGGCTCGGCTGCGCAAACTGCAGTCGCTGCCGGTCGATGCCGCCGGTAAGAAGCGGACGGTGACGCTCTACGAAGTCACGGGGCTTGGATACTCTCCCATTTATACCTGGCTGGATGAGAATGAACAGTTCTTCGCAGCTATTACCGGCTGGTTTTCGATCCTTCAGCAGGGGTTTGAGTCCACGCTTTCCCAGCTTCGGGATTCGCAGCGCCTTGCCGAAAACGCCCAAAGCGCGGAACTTGCGTCTTCGTTAACCCACAAACCAGCCGGGGACGTCGTGATTCGCCATGTGAATGTGTTCGACGCCCAAGCAGCCACCCTTCTTGCTGATCAGAGCGTCGTTCTTCACGGTGACCGCATCGCCAGCATTGAACCCGATCGCGGTCAACCGGTTCGCCAAGGGGCAGAAGTGATCGATGGCAAGGGGAAAACTCTGTTGCCTGGCCTCTGGGACATGCACGCGCACGTCTCGCCCGAAAACGCGTACCTGGACATTGCGGCCGGCGTGACGACAGCCCGGGATTTAGGCAATTCGATCGACGACCTGACAAAGCTGCGGCAACAAATCGGCGCGGGAGCCCAGATCGGTCCGCGGATAGTTCCCGCCGGATTCATCGATGGGCCCGGCCCGTTCGAGGGGCCTATCAAGGTTCTGGCCGCCTCGCCCGAAGAAGCCCGCCAACGTGTCGACCGCTACGCTGACATGGGCTACGTGCAGATCAAGATTTACAGCTCCGTAAAACCGGAACTCGTTCCGGTGATTGCCGCCGAGGCCCACAAGCGCGGTCTGCGGGTCAGCGGGCACGTGCCGGCCGGAATGATTGCGGAACAATTTGTGCGCGAAGGCGCGGACGAAATCCAGCATATGAACTTTATCTTTCTGAATTTCATGCCGGATGTGAAAGAGACCCGCACTCCCGCCCGCTTCATTGAGCCGGGTAAACGTGGCGGGGACCTGGATTTGAATTCACCGCAGGTGAATGATTTCCTGGCATTCCTCAAACAACAGCATACCGTCATCGACCCAACCATGGCGGTGTGGGAAAACACCTATCTCGACCGGCCCGGCCAGATTGCCCGCGCCGATGCGGCGATATTTAATCGCCTGCCGGTGCAGGTCCAACGCGCTTCGCGGACAGGAGGAGGGGCGTTGCCTGCCCCCGATGCGGCGACGGATAAAGCCTATCGAGCGGCCTATGCGAATATGTTGCGGATGCTGAAAAAGCTGTACGACAACAAGATTCAAATTGTGGCCGGGACCGATGCGGGTTCGGGTTACGCCTTCGATCGGGAACTGGAAACCTATTGTGAAGCGGGAATTCCTGCGCCGCAGGTTCTGCGCATTGCGACGTTGGAGGCTGCCGAGGTGATGCACAAAGACCAGGATTTCGGCAGCGTTGCCGCAGGCAAGTTCGCGGACTTAATACTTATCAACGGGGATCCCACGAAAAATATCAGCGAGATCCGCAGGGTGGAACTCGTGTTCAAGGGTGGCGCCTATTACCGCCCGGCCGAACTCTACAGGGCTTACGGCATCCGTCCCGAGTAATCGGGACCTCCATGGGCCGCAATGTCGGGGATTCGGCTGGCGCACCTTAGCGATGCTGCTCTCACAGACTTTAAGAACGGGGCCAGCGCGCGGTTACGCACCAAGGCGGTACCAGTGGTAACATGTGGGGCTTACTCAGCCCTTGCAATTTGACTCTGACCAGACGAACAACGAGCTAATGAGACGCGAATCGACCGGGACCTCCACCGCAACCTATCCTGCTGCCCCCGTACGCTTTGATTGGACTAAGCCTGAGGTCCAGGCCATCTATCGCACGCCGCTGCCGGACCTGCTGTATCGCGCGCAGACCGTTCATCGGCAGTTTCACCCGCCAGACCGCGTGCAGACCTGCCAGTTGATCTCGATCAAAACCGGGGGCTGCCCGGAGGATTGCGCTTACTGCCCGCAAAGTGCTCACTATGACGCCGAGGTAGAGCGCCAGGGCCTCCTCGATCCGGAGCACGTGATTTCGGTCGCGCGCGATGCCGCAGGGCGGGGCGTCACGCGGTTCTGCATGGGAGCGGCGTGGCGCGAAGCTCCGAGCGGCCGCGATTTCGACAAGGTCCTGGAAATGGTGCGCGGGGTTTCTTCGCTGGGTATGGAAGTCTGCTGCACCCTGGGAATGCTGACGGAGAGTCAGGCCGTCCGCTTGAAAGACGCGGGCCTTACCGCCTACAACCATAATCTGGATACTTCGCCGGAGTTTTACGGCTCGATTATCACCACGCGGGTTTACGACGAGCGGCTGCGCACGCTTTCGGCTGTACGCAAAGCTGGCATCACCGTTTGCTGCGGGGGGATTCTGGGCATGGGTGAGAAAGACACGGACCGCGTCGGCCTGCTGCACCAATTGGCGACGCTGGAACCGCATCCCGAAAGCGTTCCCATCAATATGCTGGTGCGTGTGGAAGGGACGCCGCTTGCGCACGTGCCTGCGCTCGACCCGCTTGAGATGGTTCGCGCCATCGCTACCGCGCGGATCCTGATGCCGACCTCCCGGGTGCGTCTGGCCGCCGGCCGCAAGCAACTTTCTCACGAGGCGGTCACGCTGTGCTTCCTGGCGGGCGCCAATTCGATTTTCGTTGGTGAAAAACTCCTGACTACGCCCAATCCCGGAGCCGATGAAGATGAGCTGCTGCTTCAGAGCTTGGGCATGAAGCCACTTGAGCCGCATGCCGTCTGACGCCCTATCCGCGTGGAAAGCACGTTTGCAGCAGGGGTTGAGCGCTCTGGAAGCCCGCAGCCAGCGCCGCAGTCTGACCGAGATTCACGGCGTCAATTTTTGCAGCAACGACTATCTGGGCCTGGCGGAGAGTCCGGCCTTGCGCACAGCAGTTGCTGAAGCCGTACGCGACGCCGAAAAAGTTGGTGGAACTGGATCGCGTTTGCTGTCGGGCCAAACCGAGGAGTGGCGGGATCTGGAGGATGAATTCGCGAAATTTGTGGGCACGGAGTCGGCGCTGTTTTTCACCACCGGCTATGCGGCGAATCTCGGACTGTTATCCTCGCTTGTAGGAAAAGACGACGTCGTTTTTTCCGATGAACGCAACCACGCAAGCCTGATTGACGGCATGCGCTTGTCCGGCGCGCGCAAAGTCATCTATCCTCATCTGGACCTGAATGCCCTGGAAGACGCGCTGCGCCAGGAGGCCGGCGCTCCGTGGCGCAAGGTGATCGTCACGGAGAGCGTTTTCAGCATGGATGGAGACATCGCACCGTTGGTCGAACTTGCCAATCTTGCCGAAAAATATAACGCGGCCCTGATTCTGGACGAAGCTCATGCCACTGGGGTTCATGGCCCCGCCGGCCACGGGCTGGCCGCGGCCGCGGGCATCGCCTCCAAAGTTCTGGCGGTCATTCACACTTGCGGGAAGGCGCTGGCCTCCGCTGGAGCGTTTGTCTGCGGGCCAGCGGTCTTGAAAGAGCATTTGGTGAATCACGCACGCACGTTCATTTTTTCCACCGCCCTGCCGCCCTACTTCGCAGGGCAGATCCGCGCGGCCATTCGCCTCGCCGAAAGCATGGACGAGGGGCGATCCTCGCTGCTCCTGCGCGCTGCGAATCTTCGAGGTGCGCTGCAATCCGAGGGTTTTGACACGGCCGGCACCGCCAGCCAGATTGTTCCCGTTGTCCTCGGCCACAACGATGCGACGCTTGATGCGGCGGAGCATCTCCAGCGCGATGGTTTCGCCGTGCGCGGCATTCGGCCGCCCACGGTTCCCGAGGGCGGCTCGCGCTTGCGGCTTTCGCTGACTACGCGGATTTCACAGGAAGAGCTTTCCCGGCTGGTGCATTCGCTCGCCGCCTGGCGCTCTCGCCAATCTCCACTTGCGCATGCGAGGCACGCATGAGGCGCCAATTTTTCATCACCGGCACGGACACGGGCGTGGGCAAGACGACACTTGCATCGCTGCTCTGCGCCGCTTTGGACGCGATCTACTGGAAGCCGATTCAGACCGGTACCCTGGAAGGCTCCGATCGAGTCACCGTAATGCGCCTCGCGGGCATTGGCACCGACCGCACGCTGGATGAAGTTTACAAATTTGTCCCGCCGGTATCGCCGGATCTTGCGGCGCGGTGGGCCGGAGTCGAAATCGATTTGAACCGCGTGAATCTTCCGTCGAGCCTGATGAATGACTGGCTGGTGGTGGAAGGCGCGGGGGGTGTGCTGGTTCCGATCAATCCGAAACAGTTCATGCTGGATATGATGGTGAAGTTCAAGCTTCCGGTGATTCTCGCCGCGCGCAGCGGGCTGGGTACCATCAATCACACGCTGCTGACGCTGGCCGCGCTGCATGCCGCCGAATTGCCCGTTCATGGAGTGGTGCTGATTGGCGACCAGAACCGGGAAAACCGGGAAACGATTGAAAAGTTCGGGCACGTCCGCGTGATCGGTGAAATTCCCAAATTGCCGAATCTTCACCGCACCGCGCTGATGCAGGTTTTTCTAAATCACTTCGACCGCTCAGCTTTCGCGCAATGAGCTCGCCGCTGCAAATCTGGCACCCGTTCTCCAACTCCGTCTTGGATCCTCCTCCGCTGCATGTGACGAAAGCCGAAGGAGCCGTGCTGCACACCGCCGACGGCCGTCAGATTATTGACGCGATTTCTTCGTGGTGGGTGAATCTTCACGGCCACGCGAATCCCAGGATTGCCGCCGCGATCGCGGAGCAGGGGGGCAAGCTCGAGCAAGTGATTCTTGCGGGTTTTACGCACGATGCCGCTGAGGAACTTGTCACCCGGCTCCGCAAATGGGTTCCGCGGGAGCTCACGCACTTGTTTTTTTCGGATGATGGATCGACGGCGGTGGAAGTGGGCTTGAAACTCGCCGTGCAACATTTCCAGAACCTTGCGCGTCCAGAGAAGCGAGAGATTGTCGCGCTTGAACACGGCTATCACGGGGACACGGCCGGCGCGATGTCAGTCAGCGACGAATCGCCGTTCACGCAACCTTTCCAGTCCATGCGTTATCCAGTACATCGGGTCCATTCGGCATACTGCTACCGCTGCCCGGTCGGTTTGAAGCGCGAGTCTTGCCACATTGAATGCGTACAGAAGCTGGAAGATTTGCTGGCCGAGCGGGCCGAAAAAATCGCGGCGATCATTGTCGAACCGCTGCTGCAAGGGGCGGGCGGGATGATTGTTCATCCGGTGGAGTTCCTTCAGAGAATCCGCGCGCTATGCACGAAGCACGATATTTTTCTGATTACCGACGAAGTCCTGACTGGTTTTGGGCGCACCGGAAAAATGTTTGCCTGCGACTTGGCCAACATTTCACCCGACATTATGTGCGTTTCGAAGGGTATTACCGGCGGTTTTCTGACGATGGGCGTTACGCTTTGCACCGACCGCGTCGAATCGGCGTTCCGCAGCGAAAATCGGCTGCATTCCTTCTATCACGGGCACTCCTACACTGGGAACGCGCTCGCCTGCGCCGCGGCCAACGCGAATCTGCAGATTTTCGACGACGAGCCAGTTTTCGACCGGATTCGCGGAATCGCTAAAATTCATGCCGAGAGGCTGGCGCTACTCCGTGACTTCCACCAGGTTGGCGACACGCGGCAGCTCGGCGGACTCGGCGCGCTAGAACTCTGCGTTGACGACCCCGGCTACCTCTCCGGCCTCCGCCCGAAGCTCTACAATTTTTTCCTGGAACGCAGCGTGCTGCTTCGCCCGCTCGGCAACGTCGTCTATGTCCTTCCGCCGTATATCATTTCGGCCGACCAGCTTCACCGCGTCTACGATGTGATCACGGAAGCGATCGAAACCCTACTCTGACCGGCGACGCGCGTCTGCTAGACTAACGTTCACTTTCGGAGGCTTTCTTGCCGTTCGGGCTCAACACCTGGAAACAAAAGATCGTTGGCTTTGCTGGGACACTTGGGGCGCCAGGGCTGTTTCTCATTTCCTTTCTCGATTCTTCGGTGCTCACGTTTCCGGTGATCAACGACCTGCTTCTGATCGATCTCTCCATCGAGCATCCCGCGCGCATGCCGTTCTACGCGCTGATGGCTGCGACAGGATCGGTCCTTGGCTGCGTGCTTTTGTATTTCATCGCCCGGAAGGGAGGGGAAGCGTTTTTTCACAACAAGGCGGGCCACCGTGCCCTGGCCATTCGCCACTGGGTCGAGGAGAACGGTTTCGTGGGCATGCTGGTCGCCGCGTTGCTGCCCCCGCCGACTCCGTTCAAGTTTTTCGTATTTGCCGCGGGTGTATTCGAAGTGCCGCTCTGGAGTTATACATCGGCGATTACGCTGGCCCGCCTGATCCGCTATTTCGGAATCGGATACCTCGCCGTGCGTTATGGCAACGACGCGCTTCCGTACTTAAAGGGCCACAAGCTTGAGGCCGCGGTCGTTATCGTTCTGTTTGTCTTGCTCAGCTATCTGGTGTCCCGGTTCATCCTTCGCCATAAGCCGGAACAATCCGCCTAAGTGGCAATAGCGTGGCGGCCCGCCTCGGAAGGCGGGCCCTACACAAATTCTTAGAAGTAATTTGAGGGCGGCGTCACCGCAGGTGTGCCTCGCTTGCCCACAGAAGCTCCTGGCTGGTTATTCGTCCATTTCGGTCCAACGAAACTCTAACTGCAAGAGCAAAACGTTTTTCATCTTGCGAGGAGTCCCGTGCATCTCGAATGGCGACTTCCGTTCCACCTTCTGTAGTTCCGACGCTCGCCTTTGGGAAGCGCGCCTGTTCCAGGAATTTCTTCACGGTGGCCATTTGCTGAGCCGATTGCAGGAGCGCGGAATCTTCCGGCTTGTGCGCACACAGTCCGCTCTCTGGATCAAATCGCGCGCGTCCGGCAGCCGGAACGTCCACCGTGCAGATCTGTGTGGAGGTTTCCACGACGCCGTGCCAGGTCATTATAGAAACCGGGTCCGCAAATGCCGCCAACCGGCGCGACGATTCTCCGCGATACGTATGGGCATCGAGTTGCGCAATTGCGTTTCCGTGCAGGGTGGCCCGCGCACCGACATAGATCAGCACCAGCACCCAGGCGGCGAGCGCGCCGCCGCGTCCGCGAGGCGCCGTGTTTTTTGTCCCGATTTCCGAGCCGACAAGTGCAAACAGTTCAGGCAACAAAATCCCGGCAAGCAGCAGCGCCAGAATCCACGGGTCGAGGCGCGGCAGCCAGTCCCACGCAAATCGAATCCCTCGCCAAGGCCACAACAACGCAATTCCAGCCGAAGTGCAAACGTCCAGCAAAAGATGCAGTACAGCCGCGAGCGTTGCCGCCAGAAAAAATGTCGGGATCCCTTCGTCTTTTGTAGCGGCGGCCTTCTGAGGCGGGCGCCTTTTGCCCTTCAGCAAACACATTGCACCAAACGCAATTGCGACCACCCCAACTGTTCCCAAAATCGAATGAGTAAAGGTGGCTCTCGCGGTCAAATATGCGCCCGGCCCAGCGAGCGCCGACAACAAATCCAAATCCGCAATCGTCCCCGCGAGCGCAACGCCCACGACAAACCACCACGGCCGGCGGGGAAAAATTCCCCGCACCAGTGCGAACGATGTGAGCGCGTGAGAGGCAGGATCCACGGTCAGGATTTCAAGGGAGAAATAATCGTGCTGGCAACTTTTCCGCGCGGCACCAGCAACTTCAGAGCCTTCGGCACGATCGAGAATTCCACCGGGAGGCGCGCCAGCGGTTCGCCGTCCACCTGCGCGTAGACCGGATTTGCATCGAGCGGCTCGCACACCAGCGTGTCGGCTTTCCAGAAATGCACGTCCTCTTCCTTGCGCAGGTTGCCCATCCAAAGTGTGGGCAGGTAGCTCAGATATTTAAGGCCGCTCTGCGTGGTCAGCGCCATCACTTCAAATTGATCTCCAAAGAGATCGGCCTGGTCCGTAATTTTGAATGGTCCGCCGTAGTTCTTTGTCCGCCCAACGACGACCAGCGTCGCCTCCATCTGGCGGTCGCCCGCGCGAACGCGGAATCTTGGAAACGTGTAGCGCAGAACCTCGCGTACCCCTTGCCACCAGTAGGCGAGAATCCCCACGCGCGCTTTCAGCCCCAGATCTACGGAGTAGACAATCATCCCATCCGGACCGCAGCCCGAAACGCTCAGAAAATAGCGCGCCTTTTCCGGCTGCTCCAAAGGTTTCGCCATGCCCAGCGCAATCTCGCGCACGTCCGCGTTCAACAGGTGTTTCGCCGCGCCGGGAATGTCCCAGGGAATGTTCAATTCTTTCGCCAGGATGTTGGCCGTTCCACCCGGCAAAAGCGCCAGCGGAACTCTGTGGCCATTCTGCGCGGTGGCCAAGCCGTTCACCACTTCGTTGAGCGTGCCGTCGCCGCCGCAGGCGATCACCAGCTCGCGGCGGTCGCGCGTCGCTTTTTGGGCAATTTCCGTGGCGTGGCCCGGACCAGTTGTTTCCGCCAGTTCCGCCAGAATGCCGTTCTCCGACAGGAATTGCCGCGCCTCGTCAATCAAGCGCCGCCGCGCGTTGCCGCCGCTTCCCGCATTGGGGTTGTGAATCAGCAGCGCGTTGTGAAATCGCATATCCATGATTGGGACACCGCGTAGTGGCCGATTTGGAGATCGGTCATCATCATCATCCGCAAGGACATTCTAACTGGAAAGTGGCTGCGCTTCAGCCGCGAATCTGCCCTGCTAATTCCTAGTTGGCAAAGCGCTTTATGCCCAGCGCAATCGGCAACCCCACGCAGAAGATGTGGATCACGACACCGATCAGCATCATCTTTACGGAAAAAGGAAACTTCGTCGCTCCCGAGAGGGGAACAACAATGCGGTTCATGAAGAAGTAGACGGCGATGCCGTAGAGTGGGCCGAACAGCGCGGCCTGCTCCACCAAAACCCGCATGCCGCGGCTTGCCGCGAAATAAACCGCTGCAGCGCCAAATGCGATTACAAAATGCAACGCCACGCCGAGCACCGCGGTCGCCACTCCTCCCTGGAACGATTTCGGGCCCAGCACACCGGCCGCGATTCCTTGCAACAATCGCATCGGCTTTAAGCCCATCGAACCATACACCACCAGCGCTGCTGCGATGTCCAGCACGCCACAGGCCATGCCGGCCATGCTAATTGCTCTAGCCGCGTTTCCGCTTGTCATTAGATTTCCCCTTGGAATTCGAAGTGACGCTCGATCAGACGACAGAAACGACTGCGCATCCCTAAAGATGCGCGAAATCTCTCGCCGGTGAGACCACCCTGCAGCATTCGGGACTCCCCTTTCACACAGACGGCTCTTCAGCCCCGCCACCACCTGACTATATAATACGAAGCTCTTGGCCCTGATGTGGCGAGGCTTTTATGGCAAAGGCGGAAATGGCGAAAACATCGATCCCGGCGTTGCGAAAAGAAGCGGAAGAGTTGCGCGAGAAAATTCGCCGCCACGAGTATCTCTATTACGTGGAAGACGCGCCGGAAATTTCGGATGCGGGATTCGATCGGCTGATGAATCGTCTGAAAGAGATCGAAACGTCGCATCCGGAACTCGCCACGCCGGATTCTCCGACGGTCCGCGTTGGCGGAGTGCCGCGCGAAGGTTTTACAACAGTCCGTCACGCGCGTGCAATGCTCAGCCTGGACAACGCGTTTTCTTACGACGCGCTGAAGGACTGGGATCGCCGCGTGCGAGAGGGCAGCGGCAGGGAAGAGATCGAATACATTGCCGAGCACAAGTTCGACGGCCTGAGCATTTCGCTGCAGTACGAAGAAGGCGTGCTGGTGCGCGGGGTCACGCGCGGCGACGGCAGCACCGGCGAGGATGTCACGCCGAATGTAAAGACGGTGCGTTCCATCCCGCTGCGCATGGACGACGCGGCGGTGAAGAAGCTGAAGCTGCCGAGAAGCTTCGAAGTGCGCGGGGAAATTTTGATGACCCGCAAGGCGTTTGAGGCCTTAAACCGTCAGCAGGAAGAGATCGGCGGGAAGATTTTCGTGAATGCGCGGAATTCTGCGGCAGGCTCGCTGCGAGTGCTGGACCCAGCGATTACCGCGCAACGCAGAATGGATTTTTTTGCGTATTACCTTTATGTGGATGGCAAAGCGCCGTTTGCGAAACACTCGGACTCGCTCGAAGCTTTGAAAAAACTCCATTTCCGCGCCAGCGACGATTGGAAGCTTTGCGACGGGATTGACGCGGTCATCAAATATTGCGAGTCGTGGGACGCCAGGCGCGAGAAACTCGCGTACGAAATCGACGGAGTGGTGATCAAGGTGAATTCCACGGGGTTGCAGAATGAACTCGGGTTCACGTCCAAGGCGCCGCGGTGGGCCATCGCGTTCAAGTACCCGGCGCGGCAGGAAACCACGGTGGTGAACGACATCATCGTGCAGGTGGGCCGCACGGGAACGCTTACGCCGGTTGCCTTACTGGAACCGGTACAGGTTGGCGGGGTTACCGTCAGCCGCTCGACGCTGCACAACATGGACGAAATTGAACGCCTGGGCCTGCACATCGGCGACACGGTTTTGATCGAACGCGCCGGCGAAGTGATCCCGCATATCCTGAAAGTGGTGAAGGAAGGGAAGAATCGCCGAGCTTTCAAAATGCCGACGAAGTGCCCGGAATGTGGAAGCGCGATTCACAAAGCCGAAGGCGAGGTTGCCTATCGCTGCGTGAATGCCGCCTGTCCGGCGAAACGCAAAGAGTCCCTGCTGCATTTTGCGGGGCGGCATGCGATGGATATCGACGGTCTTGGCGACAAAATCGTCGACCAACTGGTGGACAAGGGTTTGGTCAAGGATGTTGCGGATCTGTATTCGCTGAAACTCGACCAGGTGGCAGATCTCGAACGCATGGCGGAAAAATCCGCGCAAAACCTGCTGGATGAAATTGCCGCCAGCAAGAAGCAGCCGCTTTCGCGCCTGATTTACGCGCTGGGGATGCGCTTTGTTGGCGAACGCACCGGCCAATTGCTGGCCGAAAATTTCGGCTCGCTTGAGGAACTGGAAGAAGCGAAAGCGGAAGATCTGGAGAAAGTCACCGAGGTCGGCCCTAAAGTCAGCGAAAGCATCGTGGAGTTCTTCGGCGAGTCGGCGAATCGCAAGCTGATCAAGAAACTGCACGCCGCGGGGGTCCGTCCCACCGCTGAAAAGCGCGAAATCAAAAGCCAGAAACTCGCCGGGAAATCCCTGGTCTTTACCGGCGCGCTCGAACACCGCAGCCGCGAAGAAGCTGCCGAACTGGTCCTGCAGCACGGCGGCAAGATTAGCGGGTCCGTCAGCAAGAAAACCGACTATGTAGTGGTCGGCGCCGACCCCGGCTCCAAATACGACAAGGCCAAGGAACTCGGCGTGACGGTCTTGACCGAACCCGAGTTTGAGAAACTCATCGGCCTTAAATAAGGAAAGCTGCTTGTCCATCCATCTCGCCACAGAGAGCGATCGTGATGCAGTTTGGGCGATTCTCGAGCCGATGATTCGGCTTGGGGAGACCTACACCCTTCCGTACGATATGAGCAAGCAACAAGCGCTCGAATACTGGTTTGCCGCGGACAAAGAAACCTTCGTTTGGAAAGAAAACGGCGCGGCGTTGGGTACCTACTTCTTGAAGGCTAACCAGGAGGGAGGGGGCGCGCATGTGGCAAATTGCGGCTACGTCACCGCGCCCGCCGCGCAAGGCCGCGGCATCGCCCGCCAGATGTGCCTGCATTCGCTGGAGCGGGCCAGGGAATGTGGCTTCCGCGCGATGCAATTCAATTTTGTAGTCAGCACCAATGAACGCGCGATCAAATTGTGGGCCAGCCTCGGCTTCCAAACGGTGGGGCGGCTGCCGCTTGCCTTTGAGCACCCTGCGCTGGGCTTGGTCGATGCCCTCGTGATGTATCGCTCGCTGGAATAAGGCATTCCTCGGAAGAAACCACGAAAAAACACCCGGGCATGTTTGATATAATTTAATTGGCGGGTGAGCTGGATGATCGCTGGCCTGGTTCGCGCAAGCGGGCTGGGCGGGAGGAAAGTCCGGACACCGAAACCGCGCAAGCGGTGTCCCTGCAGCCTTCGGGCCTCAGGGTGAAGGGCAACGCGCCTGGTAACGCCAGGGGAGCTGTTGTAGCGGCCGCCTTCCGAGGCGGGCGTTGTAACGGTTCACGGACAGTGCCACAGAGAATATACCGCCGGCGGTGCGACACCCGGTGATAGCCCGGAGGAAAACCTTCGGGATGTCTTCATGGTTCGCGCGCAGGTAAGGGTGAAAAGGTGGGGTAAGAGCCCACCGCGGCGGCAGTAATGTCGCCGGCATGGCAAACCCCGCGTGGTGCAAGACCAAATAGGAGGGGAGGGCTGGCCCGGCCCGTCAGAACCCTCGGGTAGGTTGCTGGAGCCGCATCGCGAGGTGCGGCCTAGAGGAATGATCGTCGCGGCGCACTGCTGCAAAGCAATGCGCCGAACAGAATCCGGCTTACAGGTTCATCCGCCATTTTTAATAAGTTACGGGCACTTTTGCCGAAAGTGAGCCGTGACAGTGACATTGGTATCCGCCTTCTTTTTGCCTTTGCTAGATTCGTTGTTCGAAAGCCTTCACTCCCTCCAATGGATTTCCTTAGCGCGCTGTTGCAGCGCGTGCCTCCGAAACCTTTAGGATGGCGGGGTCAATCCTCTCCGCCGCTAACAAAAACTCCCGATGATTCTGTTTCCCTTAAACGGCTAGCGGTGCAAATCAGAAGTCGAAAACTGGGTATTTTGTTCCCATGCTGTTCACAACAGAAGTGAATCTGAGGGACGGATTTTGCCAGTTCGTTGTGGGGCAGATCTGAACTGACGAGTTCGGGCTATGAGCCAGAACGGGCATCGGGAAGCCTCCCTGATTGTGCTGTATTTACTCCCCTCAAGAGCAAGTCGCCACGTCCAATTACCCCCTTTTCCTGCAAGAGTTGCCCGGTCGGACTGTCGACGCAGCACTACTCTTGAAACTTGGCCAGACTCCTGGCACTTCACACAAGGGAGAAGCGCTCAGTACTCCCCGAACCTCCCTTTTGCCGAATCCAGGAGCTTCTGCGAGTCGTAACCGACGCCATCCTTGAACACAATTTCCACTCTTTCAATATCAGAAATGTTTTTCGTAGGATCACCCTTGATCAGGACCAAATCCGCATTCTTTCCCGCTGCTATCGAGCCGATCTGTTTGTCTCTGCCCAGGTAGATAGCGCCGTTCAACGTTGCGATCCTGATCGCCTCAAGTGGCGAAAAACCAGCTTCCACGAGCAGTTCGATTTCACGTTGATCGCCAAATCCTGGCACCACATCGCCAGTGCCAGTTGGATCAGGGCCCGCAATCAACAAACCGCCGGCGGCCGCGAAGGCGCGCTCGAGTGCCAGATCGTGTTTCCATAGCAACTTTGGGTCGGTTTTGGGCCGCGGCACAGTCCCCGGTCTGTGCCGCAGAAGCAAGTAGGCCTCCTTTGCTTCGGGGCTCATGGCGTCCAGTGCCTTCTGATTAATCTGTGCAGGTCCACCGTCTCTAAACTCGGCCGCGGATCCTTCAAACACTGGCAGGGTAGATGTGATGGCTACGTGATGCTTCACGAGTGTTTCAATCAACTCTCGCGCCTCTACGCTGTCCGCTTCCATGTGCTCGAGCGTATAATTCCCCTGGCTGTCGCTGCACATGTCCGGCTTCTTTCCCGGATCGAGTTGTGTGTTTACAAAAAATCCGTGCTCGAGATCATCGATCCCTAATTCCGCCGCTTCTTTGTAGGTGACCGAGCATAAGTGCCCCGTGACTTTTATGCCGCGTTTGTGGGCGGCTTCGATCGCGGCCTTTAGTTCTGCCCGGGTGATGTTCATATACGCTTTGAACGACGTTACTCCGCGATCGGCCCAGTATTCGACCAGTTGCCGCGCGTCTTCCGGACTGGTCAGGTGGGGCATTTGGATGAAATAGCTCTCCGCGCCTTCCAGATAGGGGCCAGTCACGTCCATGTGTGGCCCCGGAAGTTTCCCGGCGTCAATCTCGCGTTTCAGGTTCAGATCGGCGTAAGTCTCCACGCTTCCGGTTGTGCGCATGGTGGTCACGCCACCAGCCAAGTAGAGACGCGGAGCGGAAAAGGTCATCTGCGGCACGAGCACCGGCGGATCGGATTTCCACTCTCTATTCAGGTTTGGGCGCGCAATGTAGAAGAGATGGTTGTGCATCCCGACAATCCCCGGCATCACCGTGTATCCGCGGAGGTCAAGAATCGTGACTCCGGGGGAAGCCGCAATGTCGCTGCCATTTTCGATTGCCGAAATCTTGCCGTCCTCGATGGCAACATTCCGATCTTCCAAGGCTGCCGCGCCCGTCCCGTCAATCACCCGCACGTGCGCCAACACAACTTTCGCCGCGTCCACTCGCACAAACTGTTCTACATTTTTGGAAGGCTTGCCGGTTTGTGCAGCGGCCGGGAGCAAAAAGATAAATACCGCCAGAAAAGAGAACCAGAAGTGTCGCATACGCACCTCCCCTAAACGCTCAGACATTGTACAGGTCTCTGATTCGTCTGCAATCCAGAAGACAAGCTAGTCGCAAAGTGAGCCATCTACTTTCCTCTCAGATATGAGCGGACAAAGCGGCAATTATGGTGAGCATTCCTTCTCCGGCAGCAAACAGCTGCTACGAAGTCCAAGTCGACAGAAGGGAACTGCCACCAGGGAGCCGCGGCTGTGCCCGGGGCCGCTTTTGCCGTGAATCCGAGCTGTTCGTAGAACGTTGTTATTGCTCTATTTTTCGACTGATTTCATATTCAGGAATCTCTCGCCCTTCCGCGAACATCGGTTGCTCTGATCGCAAACTGTTGAATCTTCAATCTTCCGGGAAAGCATGGGCTGATTTGATTTCTGAACTGGCTGTAGCAAAATCTGCTATAAGACTAATCGCAACTTTTGATTCTTGTGGCTGACCGCTCAAATCGGTCGTCAAAAAAACGATTGCGAACCAAATACGCTCCCGAGGTTGGTGGGATTCAATGAAACTTCGAACCAGGCCTCAATTGGCCATAAGGAACAAGAGGCCCGTAAAATCGCTGATCAAAGCCCTTCGCATTCTGGACAAGCTCGGCGAGTCCCCGGGCGGATCGGGAATTACGGAGATAAGCGATGCGCTCAAGACGCCGAAGAGCACGGTTCACCGGCTCATAGTCACGATGGAGGAAGCGGGATACGTCATTGTCGACCCGCAAACTTCGAGATACAGTTTGGGGAATCGGGTTGCCCGCCTGGGCGAACAGTTGAACCAGCAATCGCCATTACTTACCTTTGGGGTTCCGATGCTTGAGCAACTCACCCGGGATTGTCATGAGGCCAGCCATCTGGCGATCCTGCAGGGAACCGAAGTTGTTTATATCTCTCACGAAGAGAGCAAAGAACCCGTCCGAATCAGCTTTGGAATGGGGCACCGGGCTCCCGTGCATTGCACCGCGCTTGGCAAAGCGTTTTTAGCCGGACTTTCAGAGACCGAAATATGGATGCTTTACGAGAACAAGAAGAAATTGGACCGCCTCACTCCAAACACCGTCACATCCCTGCGGGAGTTGATAGCGGAGATTGCCATTGTCCGCAAAGAGGGCATCGCATACGACAACGAAGAATATATGACCGGATTACGCTGCATGGCCGCGCCGATTCGGGATTTTACATCGAGAATCGTGGCTGCGATGAGCCTCTCGATGTTGAAGCATAAAATGTCCGAAGAGAAGAGAGCTTTTTTCCGGGACGCTCTGAGACGAGTCAGTCTGGAATTTTCGGAGAAACTCGGGTTTCTCCCCGCCCAGAAGTATCCCGGCTTCTGAATGTCTCTTGTGCTTTCGTCGGGACCTGGTTGAGTTAGCTTTCTCCACACCCTTACGTTCTTGATCTACAACGATGCCGCGGAATTGCCGCAGTTGGAGGTGCATTTCGGTTGCACCGCCGCAGGGGGAGTCTCCGCATTCCGCATCGTGGAACAGCGTTCCAAAAATATTTCTTGACAATCTTTTATCGCGGGTGTTACCAAATTTCCCCAAGCCGCGAGCGGCATTGCCTGCTCGAGGAAAAGTCAAATTGGGTTTGGGGTCCTCGTATTTCTGAATCGGATTGTCGGCTCTTGGACGTCATGGGATTCGTGTCTCCCGATGCCGTTGCCGGTGACGGCTGCGAGGCATTGAACCGCATCCGGGCAAAATTAACGGGCACCGGGAAGTTGGCACCGGGTTTTTCGGGACGCGCCTTGCAAGATCCATGAGTTCAATTGCCCAGCGGAACCACATTGGACGAACGGGGAATTCTGAATTCATACAGGAGGATGCAATCATGAATCGAAGTTGGCGATCCGTGGCAATACCGAGCTTGGTCTTGGTGTTTGCTTTCTGGGTTTTCTGCCCGGGCCAAGCTCATGCACAGACGGTCAGCACGGGCGCGATCGCCGGAACGGTAACGGATCCCTCGGGTAGTGCAATTCCGAGCGTGAAAATTACCGCGACGGAAAAGGCCACAGCTTCGAAACGTGCGGTTCAAACGGATTCGAGCGGAAGTTACCGTTTCAGCCTGCTCCCGCCCGGCGGTTACGAGCTCCGGTTTGAGGCTACTGGATTTAAGAGTGTAGTGCTGCCGCCCGTAATTGTAACTGTGACGGAAACCAGCACGCTCAACGTGCAGATGATTCTTGGCGAGGCTAGGGAGACGGTGGAGGTTTCCGCAACTGCGCAAGTCGTTCAGTCAGAAAACGCCACATTGGGCACCGTCGTTGATAGCCGTACCATCGGGGATCTTCCCCTCTCCACCCGTAACTACACGCAAATTCTTACGATGTCCACGGGTGTAGTGGCGGATGTGAGCAACGCCGCGAATCTCGGCAATGGAACGCAGGATTTCTACGTCAACGGAGCCAGCAATACCAGCAATAATTTTCAAATGGACGGCTCGGACGTGAATAATTTCGGCAGCGGCCGCGCCGGAACGTTTCTGCAGCAGGGTGGAATTCCCATTCCCAATCCGGATGCCATTCAAGAATTCAAGATTCAGACAAGTCTGTACGATGCGGGGTATGGCCGCGGGGCCGGCGCAAATGTGGAAGTCATCACCAAGTCCGGCAGCAATCAACTACATGGATCGGTTTTTGAGTTCCTGCGAAATGACAAGCTGGATGCCAATGACTTTTTCCTCAATCAACAAAATCAGCCTCGCTCGGTGATGAAGCAGAACCAGTTCGGCGGCAGCCTGGGCGCTCCGATCATCAAAGACAAATTCTTCATCTTTGGCTCGTACCAGGGGACTCGGCAGGTGAACGGGTTAAGCGCTGGCTCACTCTCGTCGAACTCACTACCACCGCTTACCGACGACCGTTCCGCTGCGACATTGGGGCAGGAGTTCTGCGGACAGGTGGGGGCGAATGGTGGAACGGCAGTGGCTTGCGACGGCTCCAATATCAATATCGTGGCGCTGAACCTTTTGAACACCAAAATTCCCAACGGGACGTATCTCATTCCCACACCGCAAACGATCACGAACAACCAGGGATTTTCGGCTTACAGTCTTCCCGGCCGGTTCACGGAAGATCAGTTCCTCATCAACGGCGACTACGTCATATCGGCCAAACATCGGTTGGCAGAACGTTATTTCTATGCCCGGGCACCGCAAAACATTCCCTTCAGTCAGTGCTTCTTCAGTACCCCGTGCACGCCGGGTTCCGATCAAGGCGCGCAGTTCAACAACCATGTTGCTTCGCTAAAACTGACCTCGCTCCTATCCAATGCGTTCGTGAATGAGGCAATGGTGGACTACTCGCGCAATCGGGGTGTTCTTGTCAGCGGGAGCAAGATTACCGATGAGAGCCTCGGCATTACTCCGGGCGACCCGACATTTCCGAAAATGCCGACAATTGCGGTAAACGGACTTTTCAGCGTCGGCGGGAATTTTAACGACGACTCCGACTCGACAGTCAACCAATTCCAATATTCGGACCAAATCGCATGGACGCACGCCCGGCACACCGTACGGGCCGGATTCCAGTTCTTACGGGCGCAGTTCAATTTCAACGACCCTGGCCCTCGGCGCGGAATCCTCATGTTTCTCAGTTTCCCCGATTTCCTTCTTGGCCTGAGCGCCGCGCAGAATGGAACACAATTCAGCAATGTGTTTCTGAGCGAAGGAATTGCGGGATCCCTGTCCAAGGCTTATCGCGCGAACAACTACGCAAGCTTTGTCCAGGATGATTTCAAGATGAACCCGCGGCTCACGTTGAATTTCGGACTGCGCTGGGAGATCAACGGTGGGGTCAGTGAGGATCAAGGCCGATTCAGCAGCGTATTTCCGAGCCTGGCGAAAGCGAGCAACGATCAGGTTGCTGCCGGCACTTTGGCGGGATGGGTGGTGCCTTCCAATTTTACTTTGCCAATTCCAGACGGCGTCACCAAGCTCGGCGGGAAGACGCTGGCTCGTAACGGGGCACCGCTGCACAATTTCGGGCCGCGTTTTGGTTTCGCGTGGCAGCCGCTGCCGAACTCGCAACGATTGGTTCTGCGAGGCGGGTACGGCGTGTTCTATACACGCACCAACGGCAACTCGGTTTTGCAGACCGTCGTATCGCCTCCGTTCGTAAGTTTCGGAGTCGGAGTCGGAGCGGGCAATTCTTTGGCAACGTTCGAGGTTCCGTTCAATCCGCCGCCGGCGCCTGCCATATTCCCAACGCGCACGCTTAATTCGGGACTTTCTGCGGACTACGTAGCCGAAAACTACGATTCGCCAATGGTTCAGCAATACAGCCTCGACGCCCAGTACGAATTCCTCCCGAGAACGGTGTTGGAGGTCGGTTTCGTTGGGACGCGTGGAACGCGGCTGGCTTCGTCCCGTTTGACGAACACAGCTCTTTTGGCGAGCCCTACGGATCCGGTCAATGGGATCACCACCAACACTGTGGCCAACGCCGGACTTCGCGTGCCGATCCTGGGATTCGCGCCGAACGGGCTCACCAGCATCGAAAGCTACGGCTTCTCCATGTACAACGGATTGCAAGTGACGGTGCGAAGACAATTAAGCCACGGCATACAGTTTCAAGGCGCCTATACGTGGGGCAAGAACCTCACCGACGTCGAAGGTGTCGGGTTCCAGTCCGTCTTTCTTGGCGGCGATGGGAACAGTAACGATCCAAACGAGCGCCACCAGCGTTGGGGACCTGCGGATTTCGATCGCACGCAGCGCTTTGTGTTCACGTATCTCTGGGAGATCCCCCATCCTAAGGCAGATAATTTTGTTAACCAAAAATTGTTGAGTGGCTGGGCCTTCTCAGGTGTCACTACTTTTCAGAGTGGCCTACCCGTGACAATCACTGACCCTTCCGGCGGGAGTATCTTCGGAAGCGGGAGCACTTCTCGCGCCCAATTGTGCCCCGGATTTTCGCAAGCTCAGGTGGCAACCAGCGGCAGTGTTGAGGCTCGCCTGAATGAGTACTTTAATCCTCTTGCATTCGCGAGCGCCTCGCCCGGCGCAATACCCAATCAGGGCGCCTGTCCATTTCCTACAATCGGAGACGGTACTGGTTATGGCGACACAGGACGTGCCGCCTTCCGTGGGCCACATCAGGCCAACTTTGATATGGGATTGATTAAAACGACCAAAGTCGGAGGCTTAAGTGAAGCGGGGACTCTGGAATTTCGCGCCGACTTCTACAATGCCTTCAACCATCCGCAATTTGCCAATCCAGGCTCGTCCTTCGCCGGCTACACCATCGACCCAGTGACGAATCAGCCGGTGGTAAACGGAAGCTTCGGAAAAATCCAGTCCACTTCCGTGGCGCCGCGGTTGATCCAGTTCGGATTGAAATATAGCTTCTAGGATCAGCTTCGATTTCAATTCACTTTTGTCCTGGCCACACAGCCACATGGAGAACAGGCTCTCACAAACTCCTTCGCATCTTCGCTCGGATGCGACGGGCGCTGAGGGGACTCCTCTCTTGCCTGCAGTTTGTTTACTATTTTTCCGGAACAGAAGGGACGAACCGATGAACAAGTTGCAAAAGTTGGCGAGAGCAAGCTTGCTGTGGAATTTGCATTTGTTGTTATGTCTCCCGCTTATGGCCCAGCTGTCCGGTGGTCCCACCACCCATTCCCTCGAACCGAGCCCCAAAACGATTGCCTTTGGCTATTACTCGGCCGACGCTCCTCCAGTTCTCCGCATCAAGTCCGGGGAGACTGTGGAAGTCCACACGTTGATTACATCCGACCCGGACCAACTCGAGCACGCGGGGGTTCCACCGGCACAGGTCGAGCAATCGCTGCGGGACATTTTCAAGGAAGTTAAGGACCGGGGCCCGGGCGGACACGTATTAACCGGTCCGATCTTCGTCGAAGGTGCGGAACCTGGCGACGTCCTCGAAGTCCGCATCGTCGCGGTCCGTCTGGCCATTCCATACGCTTACAACGGATTTGGACCCGGATCGGGGTTTCTCCCGGAAGAATTTCCTTATCCGAAGATGAAAATTATTCCTCTGGATGAAAAACGCATGATCGCGCGGTTCGGACCGGGAATTGATATTCCCCTACACCCGTTCTTCGGGAGCATGGGTGTTGCTCCCCCCACCGGCCGCATCAGCAGCAATCCGCCCTGGATCCATGCAGGCAACCTGGACAACAAAGATTTGGTCGCTGGGACCACCTTATATATACCCGTCCATGCCGCCGGGGCACTGTTTGAAGTTGGGGATGGCCATGCCGGGCAAGGTGATGGTGAGGTGGACATCACGGCGCTAGAGACCTCTTTAATCGGCAAGTTTCAATTCGTGGTTCGGAAAGACATGCATCTCCTGTGGCCGCGCGCGGAAACGCCAACGTATTTTATGACGATGGGCCTGCACGAAAACCTGAACGAAGCCACCAAACTGGCCGTTCGCGAGATGATCGATTTCTTGATGACCTCCAAGCACCTTTCGCGGGACGATGCCTATATGCTATCGAGCGTCGCAGCCGATCTTCACATCACCGAGTTGGTCGATGGCAACAAGGGTGTTCATATGATGATCCCGAAAGACATTTTCGTTTCCTCATCAAAGTAATAGTTCCTCATTGGCTGGCGTCTGGATATTCTCCCATTGAGAAAGGATGAGTCTTGATGCTGATGCGCAAACGGATTCTGCTGCTTATTGTTTTACTGGCGTTGGGTGCGCCAAGTGTCATCGCTCAAGCTTCGTCGGATGCCAATGTGCCGAAGGGCGAGCGGCACGAGTGCGTCATTGAAAATTTCAAGACGGAGAGCGGAGTCACCCTGCCCCGGGCGCTGGTGGTGTATGGGACATATGGCAAGCTGAACGAAGCGAAGGACAACGTCGTCCTGCTGCCGTCGCACTATATGGCGGATTATCACGGGTACGAATGGCTAATCGGAACTGACAAGGCGCTTGATCCCTCGAAACTGTTTCTGGTAGCCACCGAATTATTTGGGAACGGACATTCGTCCTCGCCGAGCAACACGCCTGAACCTTTTCATGGCCCCCGATTCCCGGTGATGACGATACGGGACAATGTCGAGGCAGTGCACACGCTTCTTGTGAAAGAACTGAAAATTTCCCATCTGCGCGCGATCATCGGATTTTCGATGGGCGCGCAGCAGGCCTTTCAGTGGGCGGTCAGCTATCCCACATTTGCGGACCGAATCGCGGCGACAGCGGGGACCGCAAAGTGCTATCCCCATGGAGTGGTCAGACTCGAAGGACAGATTGCCGCGCTGACGACGGACGCGGCATTTGAAAATGGCGACTACAAGGAGCAGCCCAAAAAAGGGCTGGAGGCGTTCGCGGTGGTCTGGACGGCATGGCTTTTTTCGCAGGAGTGGTGGAGGCGAGAACTGTGGCGTGAAGGAGCCAAGCCGGGGAAAACGTTCGAGGACGTGTTGCGCGAATTTCGGACGGATTTCATTCCCGGCGCGGATGCGAACAATTTGATCTTGCAAATGCGAACGTGGGAAAAGCACGACGTGGGCAGAACGCCGGGATTTGGCGGCGACGTGGAACGGGCGCTGAAATCCATCAAAGTTCCGATATTGTACATGCCTTCAGAGACCGATTTGTATTTTCCGATTGGGGATGCTCGTTATGAAGCGGCATTTGTTTCCGGTGTTTCCCTCGTGCCGATCCCATCCTTGTGGGGGCATACCGCGGGCGCGGCAAGTAATCCAGCGGATGCAAAGTTTCTGAACGAAACGATTGGCAAGTTTTTGGCGGCGGGCAATCCTGTGCCTTAGATCGATCGCTTGATTGCCAGGTATTCATTTTCATAGAGTTATTCTCGATAGAAATGTTGTGGGAATGGCCGCAGGCTCACAGGCCTTACTTGTTGTCGTTAAACCTCAGGCACCTCCGCCCATCTGCGGTTGAATGTGAGGCCCAGCCCGCTTCGAATTTATCCGCTGCGTATCTAATCTTCTTTTTGCCTCCGCTGCACCCTGGTGCGCAAGCAAATGAGTCGTAATTTATTTACTGGACGTCACATTGACTCAGAACCTTAGGCTGTGGAATCGGGGAATTGCTAAACCGTCGCACTCTGGATACTGGGCCCATCAAAAAAGCACAGAGCTTATGCTTTTAAGGGGCCATTAAATCAGAGGTAATCTAGGTAATAAAATTGCCCTAACCGTGACACGAAACCTGCTTTTGCTGGCCAAACAGACTAAATTGGCAGTCCCTGTTTGTTCATTCTACGCGACTTATTGAAAACAAAAATGTGTCCGCAGATTCCGGCTTACAGGCTCATCCGCCATTTTTCACCGACTTACAGATATCCTGGCAGTTGTTACCGCAATCGAGGAGGTTCCTCAAAAAGTGCTAATCGACGCAGAGCTGGGAAGACAACCTTAAAAGGTGCTTTTCGCAAATCAGTCGCAGCAAAGGTGTTGTGAGATGGTCTGCGTCAGCTCGCGCTTGTAGTCACGTTGGCGGTTGGCAGAGCCTCCGTATCGCTTGTCGGTGGCCATCCCCGAAGAATCGACTGTACTAGCCGTTGAACCGCCCTCCTCTTCTGCCTAGGTCGGCTTTTTCCTTCAAAAGTCACTTGTGTCTCAGAGCGGGGCACCTGCATCTAAACCTTTCGCGGGATTACTCGCGGGTTTCCATGAAGGACGCATAGCAAGTGATGGGCGTGGATTCTACGAGAAAGAGTTTTGCGCTACGGCCCGGGGCTCTGATTTCGCTCGGCCTGTGCGCCTTGGTGTGTGGTTTCCCGTGCAGGTCTCAGCAGGCCTCAGTCCCCGATTCAGCGAACAGCGTTTTGTCTGACCCACGAACAGCCCAAGCTTTGCCCCTCTCACAGGATCCCGGCCAGCAGTTGGGCAGCATCAAAGGAACAGTTGTCGATCAAACCGGGGCCCGGATCACCGGAGCCTCCTTGAAACTCTTGCGAGAAGGAGAACCATCCGGCACGGAAGTCCTTTCGGACGAAAATGGAGAGTTCTTTTTCTTCAAAGTCGCTCCCGGGCCGTTCCGCATTGCCGTTTCTTCAGAGGGTCTCGTCGGCCAGGAGTTCTCCGGGAACTTGCATCCCGGGGAGGCCTACGTCACGCCACTGATGCGGTTAATTATCGCCACCCAGGTGACCGAAGTGCGCGTCACACTCTCCACTGAACAAATCGCCGACGCCCAGGTAAAGGATCAGGAGAAGCAGCGGGTGTTCGGTTTTATTCCGAATTTTTACGTCAGCTACGTTCCCAATGCAGCGCCTCTTTCCCCGAGGCACAAGTTCTCGCTTGCCTGGAAGTCGGCTACCGACCCGGTGACCTTCGCAGCTGTCGGCGTGGTAGCCGGACTCGATCAGGCGGGAGATCGCTGGGGCGCATACGGGCAAGGCGCGCGAGGGTATGCGAAGCGCTTTGGAGCGTCCTACGGCGACGTTTTTGCGGGAACGTTTATTGGCAGCGCCATTCTGCCTACCGTCCTGAAACAGGATCCGCGCTACTACTACAGGGGAAGAGGCTCGAAGCGTTCCCGGATTCTCTACGCACTGGCCAATTCGGTGATCTGCAAGGGCGACAACGGGCACTGGCAGCCGAATTACTCGAGCATTGCCGGGAATCTTGCCGCAGGTGGAATCTCGAACCTCTATTATCCGGCGAACGATCGCAACGGAATCGGCACAGTGGTCGGAACTGCGCTGATCCGCCTGGGAGAAACGGCTGTCGCCAATATCTTCCAGGAGTTCATTTCTCCTAAGGTGACGCGGAATATTCCGGGCGGCGCCGCAGGGCAGCCCTGAAGCGCCTAACGGGACAATCAGCCTTCCCAGTTACAGCTAGTCTTCGAAACTTCCCGTGACTCCCTGGAAGCCATTCAGTGCCTGTTTGTAGAGCCACTTCATTACGCGGGTCGCGTCGTAGCAATAGGCGACGTTGTAGCCAAGTGTGGAGAAGCAGTGCGGCTCGCAGCCCTGTTTCATTTCGCCGAGTTGCTTCAGGTCGAACTTATGGTTTTCAACGGTGCCCCAGTCGTACGTTGCGTTGTACATGGGGAAGCAGGGTGCCAAGGTTCCGTCGGTGCGGATGATCAGCCAGTTCTGCCCGGCGCGGCAGCCCCAGTGTTCTCCCACCCCGCGCATGAACCCCTTCATGTTTTGCAGACGGGCGATGGAGTCCACCATCTTGTAGCCCTGACGCTGCTTGTCGATCAACCAGTCCAGCAGGTCGTCCACCATAGGAAAGTCTTGCGGACGGATGTAGGTGTCGTTTTCGTGGAGGTGCTTGAAGTGGGATTGCTCCATCATCGGGGCTTCGTTGATGTGGAAGGTCAGTGAAATCCCGTTGTCGTGGGCGATTTCCACCAGTTCTTTTACGTCCTCGATGTTGGTCCGGCAGATGTTGGTATTGAAGAAAACCGTGTAGCCGTAGCGATATTGCCGGCGCACGAGGTAATCGAAGTTCTCACGCACATGTTCCAGCGCTTTCGGGAGACCGGGTTTTTGCCTGATTGCATCGACAGCGAAATTGATGGTGGCGATTCCCGCGTCGGCAAGTCGATCGGTAACCTCCGGGCGGAGCAAACGCGCATTCGTCGCCAGGTACACCCAGAAATCTTTTTTCGCCGCGTAATACAACGCCTTGTGCACAAAATCGGGCCGCAGCAAAGGCTCTCCACCGGTGGGCGCCAGCACGCGGCATGGCGTCGATTCCAACCAGTCAATCGCGCGTCGCGCGGTTTCCTCGGTCATGCCCTTCACGCGGTTGTCGTACGACCAGCAGTAGTGGCAATCCAGATTGCATTTCCACTCGGTGAAAAGATACGAGATGATCGGCTGAAAATCTCCGGGCAGGACCCGCGATTTGATGTACGGCACCATCCAGCCGCGCATGGTCTGCAGAATGCGCGAAACCGGCCATTGCCGCTTCCCGGTCTGCAGGACATGGTCGTGAGCCGCGATGTCCGCCGCATCCAATTCGTGCAATAACTCAGGATGTTGAGGAAAGACGGCGTCGGGAAGCCCACCGGTCTCCTTGGAAGAGTTGGGCGACGGCCGCTGCCCAGGCTGCTGTAGGAGATTGTGCAAGGGAACATCAAGACGAAACGACTGATTAGGAACAGTTGGGAGCGGTTGTTCCAGTGTCGACATGAATCCAACCTCTTCTTTGCATAGGATGACCAGGGCTGGAGCTTAGTCAGCTCACTCTCGAGAAAGACTGGGTTGTTGCGTTCGACTCCCCCTACTGCGCCCTTAGGGGAATCAACCGTGTTTGGCGCACCCCGGTTACGAAATCTTGGATAGCCGGAACCGCCGGGGAGATACATCGATGTGGCAAGAACGCTGAATTTTTACCAAAAAAAACCTTTAACCAATTCGACTAGCCGAAACATCTAAACATGTTTGGGCACCCGGACAAGAAGACATCCTGCGGTTTTTCAGTAAGATATGGATTCGAGAGCCAGCTCGCGGTCAGTCATACTCCATGGGGCAAAGAGTTCTGTGGCTTGAGGGTGCTGTGGGATGGGTTCAGTTTAAATCCTGGTTGAAATTAACGCTGCCCGCCCTGGGCGGAGTTGGGCTGTTTTTATCCGCTTTTATTGATTCTTCCTTTGTCCCGCTTCCCCTGGTTACCGATTTGTTGCTGATGGAACTGTCCAGCCGGCACCCGTTGCGAATGCCGTACTACGCCGCGATGGCCGCCGTTGGCTCATTGGTGGGATGCATCTGGATCTACTGGATCGCGCGAAAGGGCGGGCAGGCCTACTACCGCAAAACGCAGGGCCATCCGCCGGGCAGGATTCGAAAGTACATCCAGGACTATCCAATGGCGTCGGTCTTTCTTCCCGCGGTCGCTCCGTTTCCGGTGCCGTTCAAGCCGTTTGTGATCGCCCAGGGCGTTTTCCAGGTGCCGTTTGAGACGTTTGTGATTGGCACTTTGCTTGGGCGTGGCGGTCTTTTTTTTATCGAAGCGTTTCTGGGAGCACGCTACGGCGGGGCGGCGAAACATTTTCTTGTGGAACAGAAATGGGCTTCGATCGCGCTGGCGCTTGGCTTGGTCCTCGTCTTTTTTCTGGTTCGCCGGGTGCTCACTATTCACCGTGCGGAATATTCTCAAACCGATTGAAGCTCGCGGACTCTCCGCTCCAGCTCGCGGGTGATCTCGTCCGCGTCCTGGTCGCCAGCGAAACGCACCGGCGCGCCAATCGTTGCCCGTACGTGGCCGGGCCGCGTGAGAATCTGGTGCTTCTCTTTCAGATCAAACAGCCCATGCAGGAAGATCGGCACAACCGGGATTTTCAATTGTTTAGCCAGCAGGCCGATGCCTGAACGAAACGGCGACATATTCCCATCCTCGGTCGTTTTGCCTTCCGGAAAAACCAGAACGTTCCACCCGCGGTCGGCTAGATCGCCGGCGTGAGCAAAGCTGCGCAGGAATCCGGATTGCTGCGGCAGAGGGAAAACGTTGAAGAGGCTCACCGCAAGAAAATATCTGAGGCGTTCCATGAATCGTTCGAATCGGTTCAGGCTGCCGGAGGGGCGGCGCATCCGGGCAAGCCTCTCGCCTCCCATCGCGGTGGCCAGGCAGTTTCGGAATCGAGCGGGCAGGGCCGGCAAAATCCAGGCGATGTCGAGATAGGTGACGTGGTTGCAAACGACAAGCACAGGTCCCTGAAGATCGCGGAGATTTTCGCGGCCGCGAATCCGTGGAGCTGCAAGAAGATACGTTGCCGGCCAGGCGAGCAAATAGTAGATGGCAAGGCGCAACAAAGTGATGACTCGATGCTGCGGCCAGGTCGGAAAAACGTGCTGATTGGGGGCAGAACTACCCTGGGTGAGCAGCTTCTCGAGTTGTGCGATCGTGCTGACGTCCTGAAACTGAGTTTCATTCAGATCCAGTTGATGCCGCTCTTCGAGAGTGCTCATGAGTTCGACGCGGTCGAGCGACGACAGGTGCAAATCGGATTCAAGGTTGGCGTCCCCGGAGCGAACTTGGACGGGGCGGCCGGTAATGCGCGCGATCAATCCGGCGAGCGAATCCCCCGCGGGGGCGCTTTCCGTCCCACCGTTCGTCGCTTCCTGGACTACCTCGCGGATGCGGGGAAGAATCGGCTTTTGGGTCGGCGTTCTGGGGAAATCCGGCTCAGACCATACAAACCAGTGCCGTATTTTCTGATACTCGGCCAACGACCGATTGGCACTCTCGATGATCGCAGCCGAGTTGCCGCCGGAGCCATTCAGCAAGAGAACGGCGCAAGGCTCGGCGTTGCCGTCACGTTCGAGGCCAATCACAACGCAATCGCGAATCCCGGTTTGGCCGCGCAGCGCCTTTTCCAGATCCTCCGGGTAAATATTCATTCCGGCTGGGGTGACAATCACGTTTTTCCGCCGGCCCTTAAAATAGAGGCCGCCAGTTGCGTCCGTCTCGGCCAAATCTCCGGTTCGGAACCATCCGTCATTTTCGGCCACGGACAATGTCTGTCCATGCTGCCGGTAGGATGTCGCAACATTTTCACCGCGTACGAGGATTTCGCCGTTTTCGTCAACGCGCACTTCCATGCCGGGAAACACCTTGCCGATGGAGCCCTGCGTGGAACGGAACGGGTGATTCAGGCTGATTAGCGAAGTGGTTTCCGTCATCCCGTAACCCTGGATAACGGCGTAGCCCAGGCGATTCCAGAACGTCTCTGTCTGTTTCGGAAGCGCTGCGCCGCCGGAGATGAAGGCCCAGAATTTCCAGCCAAGCCGAGAATGAATTTTGCGGAATTGCCACCAGCGGCGGAGGAAGCGCTGTTTTTCCGCCAGCGCAAAATTTCTGCGGAATTGCCCGGTTGTTCCTTCGCGCTCCTCCCGGCGTTCGACCTCCCGTTGGAGCGATTCGATAAAGCGGGGAACCGCCACGACGACGGAAACCCTCTCCCTCCGGATCGTGTCGATGAATTCCGCCGGCCTGAGCGAATCCATGAATACGACTGTGCCGGCCAGCAATGGCGGGATGAATACGCCGAGCATCTGCCCAAATACATGGCTGAGAGGAAGCAGGTTCAAAAAGCGCAGCGGATGGAAAAGTCTTTCGTAGCGAAGGTATTTCTGAATTTCAGATTGGAGAGGCTCGATGTTCGCCAGGACGTTTCCATGAGAGATCACCACGCCGCGGGGCTCGGCCGTCGTGCCGGAGGTGAAAATGATTTCTAGCGTGTCTCGGCGGGAAAGCGGAGGCGATGGATAAGGAGAAGAATCGTATTGCGCTGTGACAACGGGAAGCGCCTCCAACGGGATGGAAGAAACCGATCCGCTTACGTCTTGCGAATCGTTGCAAAAGATAAGCTTTGCGCTAACTTCTTGCGATACGCGGCCCGCAAAATCCGCCGAGGAGGCGTGGTCAATCGGAACAACTACGGCGCCTCGAAGCAGGCACCCGAGAAAGGCAGTGATCCATTCCGCGGAGTTCTTGCCCCATAGCAAAACCGCATCGCCCTTGGTTATCCCGCGGGATTCCAGTTCGCGCGCCGTCCGATTTGCGGCCTCGGCAATCTGCCCATACGTCCAGCTCTCCATGCGGTAACCGCGCCGCTGCCGAACGGCAATTTCGCCGCCCAACGCCGCGCAATTTTGCACAAAAGTTAGAAGTGACTCCACGAGCACTCCAAACATCTATTTTGGCAGAAGTTAGGGAGCCTAGCGCAACTTGGCGGCTCCTGGAAGTTTGATAGGCTTTTGTTGCCGTGGGATACACACAAAAAGTTGTCGTGGTTGGCGCGGGAATTTCAGGCCTGGCTTGCGCGTACCGGCTGAAGCGGCTGGGGATCCCCTGCCTGGTCCTGGAGGCGCGGGAACGTGCCGGTGGCTTGATTTCCACGATTCGCAGGAATGGTTTTCTATTTGAAACTGGACCCCAGTGTCCGCGGTTTCCGCCTTCGGTGTGGCAGTTGGTGCGCGAGCTAAATCTCGATACTGAATTTGTGGCGGGCGACCCGGGAGCGAAGCGCTACATTGTGCGGGACGGCCGGCTGCACCGCGCGCCCTTCTCGCCGGGAGGATTAATCGCCACGCGCCTGGTTGGACTGAGATCCAAGATACGAATCCTCACCGAGGTTTTCGGATCATCGCGGCCGCCCGCAAGCGAAGAGACGTTGGCCGATTTCGTTCAACGAAAATTCGGCGCTGAGGTGCTGGATTACTTGGTGGACCCTGTCATTTCCACCGTATTTTTCGGCGACGCCCAAAAAATGGGCATGGAAAGCGCGTTCCCGGCGCTGGTGGAATGGGAGCGGAACCACGGAAGTCTGGTGCGCGGAGCGATTCGAGCGCGTAGGTCAGGTCAGTCTGCGTCCAGCCAAGATAAGTCACCGCAGCAAGCGGGAGCAAAACCCAATCGCGAAACATTGCGTGTTACCGATGCGCTGCCGTCTCTAGGTTCCTTCCAGTCTGGTATGGCCGCGCTTCCGGAGAGACTCGCATCGGAATTGCGCAAAGAGATTCGCTACAGCGCTGCAATCGCGTGTGTCGAACAGGTACGGAATGGGGGCAACGCAGCGAAGCCCGGTTGGCAGATTCGTTTGTCGAGCGGCGAGAGAGTAGTTGCAGAGCATCTGATACTCGCGATCCCCGCGTACGCTGCGGCCCAGCTTCTGGCAAAGGCCGTACCGCAACTTGCGATTCCGTTGGAAGCCATTGAGTATGCTTCGGCATCCGCCGTGGCTTCTGCGTATGATTGCTCGCAGGTGGCGAATCCCCTGGATGGGTTCGGCTTCATGGTTCCCCGCCGAGAGGGAATGGAGACAATTTGCACGTTTTGGAATTCGTCCTTGTTTCCAGGGCGCGCCCCAGCTGGCAAATTGTTGATGACCAGCTTTGCGGGAAGAGGGGAGAACAAGAGCGGGTTGGCGATGAACGAAGAACGGTCCGCTGAAATGATTGAGGCGGAAAACGCCAGGACTCTCGGTATCAAAGGCCCGCCGCTGGATCGCGTGATGTGGAAAGATTCACGGGCGCTGCCACAATACAATGTCGGGCACGGGCAGACACTAACCGAGATCCAAAACGTCTTGCGCACAATCCCGAACCTGAGGATCGTGGGGAATTTTCTCGGAGGCCGATCCATCGGCGACTGCGTCGATATAGCATTCGCGGCAGCGCAGGATCTCCATGGCCAGATTCGAAGGGAAAACATCTAAGTAACTGCCGAATTCATTTGAGGAGGAAGAAGTTGATTCAGATCGTAGCTTGGGTTGCGGGCCTTGCGTTACTTGGAGCGGCGTTGGGAATGGTCTACCAGTCCTTGGGGACACACAGAGACGGCAGAATCCATCCTCCGCCGGGCAGATTGGTTGACCTCGGAACTCATCGGTTGCACCTGCTCGAAGCGGGACAAGGAAGTCCCACCATATTGTTGGAGGCGGGACTTATGTCCACCGTCTTGAGCTGGAGTGACCTGCAACGCGCCTTGGCCGGATCCTTCCGTGTGGTCAGCTATGACCGGGCGGGTCTGGGTTGGAGCGACTTGGGGCCCATGCCTCGAACAGCAGACCGCCTCGTCGAGGAGTTGCATACTTTGCTGGAGCGGGCTGCGATTCCGCCTCCTTACATTCTGGTGGGACATTCCTTCGGCGGTTTAACGATGCCGCTGTTCGCCGCGCGTTTTTCCGACGAAGTCGCCGGGATGGTGCTCGTCGATCCGGTAGCGGCCGCGGAATGGAATCCGCCCTCGGAACATGACTTGAAACTCACGCGCATAGGCGCCAAAGTTTGCCGCCGCGCGGCCATCCTCGCGAAAATCGGTCTGATTCGTTTCGTGGCTTTTCTATTGACCACCAGCGTGAAGAACCTGGCGGGCCGTCTGGTTCGCCTGATCAGCCGTGGATCGCCTGCGGAATCCGGCACCGTTTCAAGTCCATGGTTCGCGGCCCTGCCGCCGGAAGAAAAAAACATGGCGTCTGTCTTCTGGGTTCAGCCGAAATTTGCTCTTACAATTGCCAGCCAACTGGAAAATCTTCCCAGTAGCGCGGCGAATGCCGGCCAATTCGCAAAGTTTTCGGATAAGCCTGTGATGATTCTTTCCGCGCGTACGGCACCTGAACGCCGCCGTCTGGAACACGCCTCGATGGCGGCGCGCCTTCCCCGAGGGGAACACCTGTTGGCGGGGAACAGCAATCACTGGATCATGCAAGAAGACCCGGACCTGCTGATCCGCGCGATAGAAAAGGTGGTCAAACACACCGAGAAGATAATGACACAATCGATGTCTCCTCGTTGAAAAGCGGCGCCCAAAAACGCAAATATCAAATTTGCTTTGCTGCTTTTGCTCACGCTTGTTTTCCTGATGCCCGAGCTTCGCGGGAATCCGCACATCCACAAATTGCCCTTCGGATAATGCAGGTTGCGGCGGGTATGATACAGGCGTAACTTTCAACGAGCATTTGTGGGCCGAACCGTGGAGGGATCATGGAACGTCGTGAAGCGTTGCGACTGATGGGAGCGGCGAGTGTTTTTTCGGTGTTGTCGTCGGATCTGTTTGCCGCGACTCTGAGGGCGCAGCTTGCGGCCAACCCGGTCGGTACCCTGCGCACGCTGTCCCCTGCGCAAAATGAAATTGTTGTGGCGATGAGCGACGTGATGATTCCCGCGACCGCAACTCCCGGCGCAAAGGCCGCCAAAGTAAACGAGTTTATCGACCTGATTTTGACCGAATGGGCCACGGAAGAAGAACGGAAGATTTTTCTCGAGGGGCTTGCGGAGGCGGACCGCAAAGCCAACGTGCTCTTTGGCCACGGTTTTGCCGCCGCGTCCGCGAAAGAGCAGACCGCGATTGTGCAAGTATTCGACGAAGAGTTGGCGACTTTTAGAAATGAGGAGCTGCCGAAGCAAGTTCGGTCCTGGGAGCTAACGCTTGTGATTCCGTTCTTCGCGCAGATGCGGCGGCTCACTCTCGTTGGTTACTACACATCCCCGATCGGGCAGGAGCAGGAACTTAAAGTGGAAATCATCCCCGGAGAGCTGCACGGTTGCGTGCCGGCGAAGCCCGAGGTGAGCCAATGAGGACCGTCAAAAAGCCCGAGACGCACGACGCAATCATCATCGGCTCCGGAATGACTGGCGGGTGGGCCGCCAAAGAGCTGACGGAAAAAGGGCTAAAGGTTCTGGTGCTGGAAGCGGGCCGGCCGACGGAGCCGGACCGCGATTACGTCGAGCACGTTCCAATCACTGAGATGAAATTCCGCGGAATGAACAACCGGCAGGAGACGTTGAAAGATCAGCCGATCCAGCGGACGTGTTACGCGTGCGACGAGTGGGCCAGCAAGTTTTTTGTGAAGGACACGGAGCACCCGTACACCACCGATCCGGACAAGCCGTTTGCATGGATCCGCGGGCGGCAAGTCGGCGGCAAGTCCATCATGTGGGCGCGGCAATCTTACCGCTGGAGCGATCTGGACTTCGAAGCCAACGCGCGCGAGGGAATCGGCGTTGACTGGCCGATTCGCTACGCGGACATTGAGCCCTGGTACAACTACGTGGAAGATTTCGCAGGAATCACCGGCCAGGCGGAAGGATTGCCGCAATTGCCCGATGGCCACTTTTTGCCGCCAATGGAGATGAATTGCGCGGAAATTGCCGTGAAGGAAGCGATGGCGCGGCAATTTGGGCGCGATCGAGTGATGACCATTGGGCGCGCGGCGATTCTGACGAAGACGCACAACGGGCGGGCGGCCTGCCACTATTGCGGCCCGTGCCACCGCGGGTGCATCACGCGCTCCTATTTCAGCAGCGTGAATGCCACGCTGCCGGCCGCCGAAAAAACGGGGCGGCTGACGCTGCGGCCGTACAGCGTGGTGCACAGCCTGATCTTCGATCCGCAAACCCGCCGGGTGACCGGAGTAAAGGTGATTGACGGGCAAACGCATAAAGCCATGGAATTCCAGGGGCGCATCATTTTTCTTTGCGCGTCGACGCTGGAGTCCACGCGGATTCTTCTCAACTCCGCGACGCCCGAGTTTTCCGCTGGGCTAGCGAACAGCAGCGGTGAGCTCGGCAAAAACCTGATGGACCACATCATGGGCGGCGGCGCGGACGGAATCATTCCCGGCTTTCTGGATCGCGTCCAAACCGGGAAACGGCCGAACGGAATTTATGTGCCGAGGTTTCGCAACGTCTCCAGCAAGGAGAAAAATTTCTTGCGGGGCTATGCGTATCAGGGCGCGGCAGAACGAGAGGGGTGGGAGCGGGGAATACTCGAAAGTGGATTTGGGACGAGTTTCAAGAATTCGTTGCGCAAGCCAGGCCCCTGGATGATGACTTTCAGCGGCTTTGGAGAGTGTTTGCCGAACCCCGCAAACTTTGTCGAGATTGACAAAGAGCGCGTGGATGCCTGGGGCGTTCCGGTTCTGAAGATTCACTGCGAGTGGAGAGATAACGAAAAGGCGCTGCTGCGCGACATGATGATCCAGGCGGCGGAGATGCTGGCGGCGGCCGGGGCAGTCGAGATTCGCCCCTTCAATCACAATAGTCCGCCGGGCCTGACGATTCACGAGATGGGAACCGCGCGCATGGGAGACGATCCGAAAAAATCGGTGTTGAATAAGCATAACCAGGCACACGACGTGAAGAATCTGTTCATGACGGATGGCGCGTGCATGGCTTCGTCTTCCTGCGTGAATCCTTCGTTGACCTACATGGCGCTGACGGCACGGGCCTGCGATTACGCGGTTTCGCAAATGAAAAAAGGCGAACTGTAGGCATCTTTCAGAGCCGGAACAAATCTGCACTACATACGGGAGAGGTGCCGGAGATGGCGCACGAGGAAGCAGCGAAGCCAGGCGGCGGCGTGAAGTTAGTGGTCCGGAATATTGGAGTGCTGTTGAGCGGGGATTTGCAGCGCCCAATTTTGGATGCGGATACGGTGGTGGTAAAGGATGGAAAGATCGCGGCGTTCGGACGCGAGAAGGACGTGGACACGGAAGGCGCGACCCGGGTGATTGATGCAAACGGCACTACGCTGGCGCCGGGATTGATTGACAGCCATGTACATCCGGTCGCCGGCGATTGGACGCCGCGGCAGAATCAGATCGGGTGGATCGACAGCTGCCTGCATGGCGGAGTGACCACGATGATTTCGGCGGGCGAAGTGCACATGCCGGGGCGGCCAAAGGATGTGGTCGGCGTAAAAGCGATGGCCATTACAGCGCAGCGAGCGTTTGCGGCGCTGCGGCCGAGCGGCGTGAAAGTGATGGCCGGCGCGCCGGTGATTGAGCATGGAATGGTGGAGGAAGATTTCCGCTCGCTGGCGGAGGCCGGAGTTCGTCTATTGGGCGAAGTGGGACTCGGAAGCGTAAAAGACGGGCCGACGGCGCGCCAGATGGTGGCTTGGGCGCGCAAACATGGGATGCAAAGCACGATTCATACGGGTGGGCCGTCGATTCCGGGTTCGAGCTTGATTGACAAGGATGTTGTGCTGGCCGCGGATGCCGATGTGATTGGGCACATCAATGGGGGACACACGGCCCTTCCGGACGTGCAAATTCGTTCGCTTTGCGAGGAATCCTTGCGGGCGCTGGAGATTGTGCATAACGGAAATGAGCGGGCGGCGCTGTTTACGCTGCGGACAGCAAAAGAATTGAAGCAATTGCATCGCGTAATCCTTGGAACCGATGCCCCGGCGGGTTCGGGCGTGCAGCCGCTTGGAATTATTCGGGTGATCGCCGCGCTTTCGTCCCTTGGAGAGATTCCCGCCGAAGTGGTGTTTTGTTTCGCTACGGGGAATACGGCGCGCTTGCGAAATCTGGATAGCGGTTTGATCGAAGTGGGCCGCGCGGCGGATTTTGTGTTCATGGATGCGGCGCAACACTCAGCAGGGAAGACGTTGCTCGAAAGCGTGCGGCTGGGTGATCTGCCCGGTATCGGCATGACGGTAATCGACGGGGAAGTGCGAAGCGAGCGGAGCAGGAATACGCCGCCGGCGGCGCGGGTGCCCAAGATTGTGAAGTAGGTGAAACTAGCGAAGGCCGTCTTCGCCTTTGATCTGGTCTTTGGTCAGGCCGCCGACGCGCGGGAGTGGCCGGCCGCTATCCGTTACCGCAACGGCTACCAAAATTTCGTCGGCGCGTGGCGCGTCGTTGACGCGAATCTCCATGCCGTCGAAATGGCTGCGGACGAAGGCGGCATCTTTATGGCCGAGGGGAATGTCGAGCGCTACGCCGGGGCTGCCGCGTTTTTTGGAAGACGGAATCAGGGCAGCGCCTTTCCCGAGTGCTTTGCGGACGGGTGTGCCAAGCTTCGGATGGAGAATCGCGGCGGCGTGTTCGAGTTCTCCATTTTCGCCGACTGCCGCGGCCTTGCCATAACTTTCCGCGGAGGCGCCGGGAATGCCAAGAGCAGCGACGGCATGTTCGGCCAGCAGAGCGCCGAGTTCCTCGCCAATTTCCATAAGTTCTGTTAAGTCCTCGACGTAATTTCCCGCAAACGGATTTTCAATCACGACGGCCGCAGCGGCGCGGCGCGTGGGCGGAGTCACCGGCTTGCCCATTTCCGTGCGGGTTTCTTCCACGAAGGTTACGATTTTTCGAATTTTCGCTTTCATCGCAGACCGTCCTGGCCTTTGATTTCAGAGGCTTTCAGTCCGCCGACGCGGGCGTGAACGCGCGGGCCGGTGGTCATCACCAGTGCCAGCAGAATCTCGTCGGCCTTGGGCGCGTCGGCGATGCCGACTTCCATCGAATCGAAGTGGCTGCGGACGTAGGACGCGTTGATGTGGGTGATGGGGACGTCCAGGCGCGTGCCAAGGCCGCCAACCTTTTTTGTCGAGGCCACGATGGCCTTTGCGTTGCCCAGAATTTCACGCATCGCGTAGCCACCGGGAACATGCCATAGCGCCCCGTGCTCCAATTCTCCGGCCTGGCCAACGATGGCGCCTTTACCGTAACCCTCCACGATTTTTGCATCGCCACCCAGCGCGGAGACGAGGGCTTTTGCCATTTCGACGCCGAGCGGGTTCAGGTCTTCCATGAAGCCGGCAATTTCCGGCACGTATTCCCCGGCGAATGGATTGTGGATGACCGCGAGCGCTGCGGCGCGCCGGAGTGGAATGGCGGCAACCGGCCCACCTTCGTGGAAAACCTCCTCGACAACGATGACGCGCTTGCGGAGTTGCACTTCAGGCATGCAAGAGGCTCCTTTGGAAACTCTCAAACGAAGATTGCAATAAGAAGGGCAAAACGACGCGGGTATGGCCCTGGAGGCAGAGTGCCGCGGAGTGGATCAGGCCTCGCTCGCGAAGCGCGGTTGCGGCGAACAGTCCGCTTTCGAGTGCCGCGTCGATTTCCGATTGCGACAACGGCCCCACGCCACGCGTGACGAGCAAATCACCAAGGTCGGAATCGGGCGCGATTTCACGCGCAGGGACGCGGGTGATCCCGGGATGATCCGGGAGATTCACGGCGTTGGCAATCACCGTCGCGGCGGCGTCGGCGGTGGAAGCGCAGCGAGCAAGAACAGTTACCGCGTCGGCGATGCCGAGTGAAAAACTTCGTCCGCGCCATCCACTGGTGGCAAGCCCGCGCAGAGGATCGGCGGAAGTAATTTCGGCAGCTCCAAATAGGGAGGGACGATCGGGCCTTTCCACCATGCCGATTTTATAGGACTGCGAATCGGCCAGATGGAGGGCGATGTCGCCGCCATTGTTCACGTACGCGCGATCGATGGTTGCGGTAGCGGTCATCGTTTCAAGAATCGTTTCGGCGACGGATCCCGCAACGGCCGCCATCGGCGTGATGAAACAATCCTCGCTATACGGTTGGACGGCAGCAAACATGCGTTGAGCGATCAATCCGCAAGGGCGCTCAGAGTGTTTCTTGGCGCGGGCGCGAAGCAGCGGTAGTTCGTCACAGAGTTCATCGAGAATGGAAACGAAGCGCCGCGCCGCTGCTTCGTAAGCGGCAGATACCGCCTGCGGAGAGCCGTCCGCCTCGATGATCAAATCGATTGGGCCGTCGTGCAAGTGCAAGCGGTGGCCGTCGGGCAACATGCGGATGAGGGCAGGATCTCTCATGATTCGCTGCTCTCGTTGCGGGGCTTCAGCGGCCACGGATTTTTCGCATGCGAAGCAACTTGCCGCTGGCGCTCCTTTTCTTTCAGTACGTCGCTGAGCGGCCGAACGTAGGCCACGTGGCCGCCAAGCACCGCATAATCGTCTTTTTTCAGCGTGAATTCGATCGGAGCGACGAGCGCGGGCGTCGGCACATAACCAAACGCGTTTTCCGGCATGCGCGTCACGTCAACCATGAAGGTGATGCCGCCGCCGGGCCAGATGTAGGCAGGCGCTCCGCCACAGGTAACGCGTGTCAGCTTGCGTTTCACCGAATCCGTCAGCTTCACAGGATTTTCCGTGACTCCGGCCCGCAATGAGCCGCCGGCACCGCCCATAAACAACACGGTGGTCAAGGCCGGTTCGCAGTTTTCCCGTATCCGGCCGACCGACTCTTTTAATGCATCGGGAAGTTCCTTTTCTACCGGACGCAGTTCCTCGTCGAGTTCGTAGTACGCAAACTGCTCCCCCGTGGTGCTGACCATCAACAAGCGAAGACGCGGCCACGCGAACTTCGGCTTAAACGGTTTCAGAATCGTCAGCGGGTCGGAAATATTTGTGCCGCCCCAGCCTGTGCCGGGTTCCGCAACCTGAAAATAACGCCCGGGAGTGGAACGCCGGCCCTGAATCGCAATTCCCGTTTCGCGGACACCCAGCAGCTTTCCCGCCTGATGTTCGGAAAGCACGCCGGTGATGTGGTCATCCACGACCACCACGTCGTCCACTTTGCCAAACCATTGCTTGGCGAACATGCCGATCGTCGCGGAACCGCAGCCGACGCGCATGCGCTCTTCGCGCTGTCCATTCACGACAGGCGGTTTTCCCGCCGCGACGCGAACGCCGGCGCCTTCATCGATTGTGAGTTCAACTTCCTTCCCGTTGCAAAGATCAAGCAGAGTCTCGCAAGTGATGCGGCCTTCGCTCTTGCTCCCTCCGGTCAAGTGATGCACGCCGCCCAGCGAAAGCATCTGCGAACCATACTCGGCGGTGGTGACGTGGCCGACAGGCTCGCCCTTCGCTCGCACCAGATTTCGCTCGGGCCCAAGGTGGCGGTCGGTGTCAATTTTCAGTTTCACGCCGCAGTAGCTGAAAATTCCTTCGGTCACCACGGTGACCATGTCCACGCCTTCGACCTCGCTCGAAACGATGAACGGCGCGGGCTTGTAGTCCGGATACGTCGTGCCGGCGCCGATAGCTGTGACGAAGGTCTCCTGGCCCTTCATGATTTTGCCGTCCCAGTCGCCTTCACGTTCCAGGAACGGCACCAGCGGCGTGCCTTGCGATTTCGCGCGGTCGAGCAGAATGTGCGGATCGACGCGGACCAGTTGCCCTTCGACGTTGGCGTAGCGATCGCAAGCCCCCGCGTGGCCGCGCTTGATGTAGCAGAGCACCGGGCAAGCGTCGCAGCGAACCGTGTCTGGGGGAAAAACGTCAGGCATGGGAGTTTCCGGAACTGGCCGCAGCCTTTGCAAGAATGGCGGCGCGAACTTTGTCAGGCGTTGCGGGAAGCTTGCGGATGCGCACGCCGACCGCGTCGTAGAGAGCGTTGAGTATCGCAGGCGCCGTGGGAATCAACGCTTGTTCGCCAATGCCTTTCGCCCCGAAGGGGCCGGCGGGCGAAGGGTCTTCAATCAGGATGGATTCAACCGGCGGCACGTCGCCAATCGTCGGGATCAAGTAGTCGTGAAGATTCTCGCCCTTGCCGGGAAAGAATTCTTCCATCAGCGCCATGCCCAGGCCTTGCGCGATGCCGCCCTCGACTTGTCCTTCGACGAGCGTGGGATTGATGGCCCGGCCAACATCGTGGGCGGCGGTGATTTTCAAAACTTTAATGGTGCCGAGTTCCGTGTCCACTTCGAGTTCTGCAAGGTGCGCGCCAAAACCGTAGACAGCATACGGCACGCCTTGACCATCGCCATTAAGCGGAGATGTTGCGGGATCAAAAGTCGCTTCAGCGCTGACGACGTAGCCGCGGTCATCGAGGGCTGCCTGACGAAGGTCGACAGATTTTTTCTTGCCTGCATCCTCGATGATCAGCGAACCATCGAGAAAATGAATCTTCGCGCAGTCGCATCCGCCGGCCATCTTCAAGATGTTCCTTTTCAACTGTTCCCCGGCCAGATACGCGGCTTTGCCGCTGACGAAAGTCTGCCGCGAAGCGGAAGTCTTCCCGCAGTCCGGCGTAATGTCGGTGTCGCCGGAAAGCAGGTCGAATTTATCGAGCGGCGCTCCAAGCGCATCCGCGCAAATTTGCGTTACAACCGTGGCCGATCCCTGGCCGATGTCCACCGCGCCCTGATGCAAAGCAATGCGGCCGTCGCGCTTCAGTCCCACCCGCATCGTGGAAGGGTTGGGGAGCGAAGTGTTTCCGCAGCCATACCACATGCCCGCGACCCCGACTCCGCGTCGAAGCGAATTTCGCGAAGCGGCGTTAAAAGCGGCGGCTTCTTTCTTCGCCTGCTGCCAACGGGGGCGCAGCGCCTCGAAACACGCGCGGATGCCGACGCCTCCGCCGATCACTTGGCCGGTAACGGTGGGGCTTTTCTCGTCCAGCGCATTCAGCCAGCGGAATTCAAGTTTGTCCATGCCGACTTTCTCGGCGAGCGAATCGTAAAGCTGCTCCTGCGCGATCGTGCCCTGGGGAACACCAAAGCCGCGGAACGCACCGGCGGGGAGCAGATAGGTGTGAATGGCGCGAGTGATGGCACGGAAATGTGGCACTTTGTACGGGCCCGAAGCGTGAATCGGGACGCGCGCGGCGACGGTCGGCCCCCAGGAAGCGTACGCCCCTGTGTTGAAATCGGCGGTGAAATCCATAGCGACCAGTTTTCCGGCAGAAGTGGCTCCCGCGCGACAAATTATTTTCGAAGGGTGGCGCTTGGTTGTGGAACGTATCGACTCCGGGCGCGAATAAACCATCCGCACGGGCTTCCGCAAGTGCCAGGCCGCAACGGCAAGAAATGGCTGCAAAGAAAGATCGAGCTTGGAGCCGAAGCCGCCGCCGACAGCAGTCGGAATAATGCGCACGCTTGATTCGGGAATGCCGAGAATTGCGGCGACATCTCTTAAATCGTTGTACGGCGCTTGCGTGCAAGCCTGCACTTCGATGCGGTCACCGACGCGGCGGGCGAAGCCGGCTTCCGGTTCGATGTAGGCGTGCTCAATAAATCCCGTTTCGAATTCCGCTTCGACGCAAATATCCGCCGTGCGCAAGGCATCGTCCACGTCGCCGCGAACCACGCGTCCGCCGACCAGAATATTGTCGGGGCGTGAGGCGTGGACGGCGGACGCCCCGGGCATTAATGCTTCTTCGGTTTGAGTGAACGCCGGAAGAGACTTCCACGTCACCGGGAAGTGACTGAGATCCAGCGCGACGATGGCCGCGGCATCGCCCGCGACAGCCGCGACAGCTTCGCCGAGAAAACGCGTTTCGCGTTCCGCAAAAACCGGCTGATCGGAGAATTGCGGAATCACACCGAAACAATTTTTGCCGGGAACATCGCGCGCGGTGAAAATCCCCTGAATGCCGGGATGCGCTTGACGGTAAGCCTCCAAATCGCCAAACGCGAATTCCGCGCGATGATGCGGAGCGCGCACGACGCGGAGCAGCAGGGAATCCTCCGGCCATTCATCGGCACCAAAGATATCCTGGCCCAGAACTTTTTTCCGGCCGTCGAGCCGGGCGACTCGCTGTCCGACGGAACCGCTTGCCGTGAGAGCCACAGCTGTGTCCGGCGGTTGGTTCGCTTCCAATACCGCGCGAATAATCTTCCGGTAGCCGGTGCACCGGCAAAGAACACCGCCAAGCGCGTCCATTACCTGTGTTTCGTCCGGGTGAGGATTTTCCTCCAGCAGGGCAACCGACGAAGCCAGCATCCCGGGTGTGCAGATGCCACATTGCGCGGCGCCGTGCCGCAGAAAGGACTTCTGCAGCCGATCAAAGGTCGGCGAAGAAACACGGAGTCCTTCAATCGTCTCGATCTTGGCGCCATTCAGCTGGCCGACCGCGGTCAGGCAGGAGCAGACGGGCTGTCCGTTGACGAGCACGCTGCAGGCCCCGCAATCGCCAGCATCGCATCCGACTTTTGTGCCCACCAGATGAAATTCTTCCCGCAGCACCTGTGAAAGGCGGGAGCGCGGATCGGAACGCACCTCGCGGATCTCTCCGTTGAGGCTGAGAGAAATTTTTGCGGCCGCCTCGCTTTTCGTTTCGCTCCTCATGCCGCCGCAACCTTCTGCGCGCAGCCTTCCAAGGCGCGTGCCACCAGGGTGAAAGCCGCGTCGCGGCGGTACTGGGCCGTGGCTCGAACATCATCGATGGGTGAAAGCGGCTCCAGATATTCGGATTTCAAAACATTATGAAGTCCGGGTCGCGCAGGCCGGCCGACGAGGGCACGCTCGAGTTCCGCAAGCCGCAGTGCGGCCGCTGAACAGGACCCGACGCAAATCAGTGCTTCGCGAATATTGCCCGTGGGTTCCACGACCAGATTGGCCGCGACCATGACGATGGAGATGACCAGATATCGCCGCGCTCCCAATTTTAGAAACACGGAAGCCGCGTTTTGCAGACGCCGCGGCACGCGAATGGAAGTCAGAAGCTCGTCAGGCCTCCGTGCCGTTTTTCGATTACCCAGGATAAACTCGGCCAGCGGCAGAGTGCGGCAAGCGTTGCGCGAAGAGAGAACGATCTCCGCGTCCAAAGCGAGCAGGGCGGCGACGCCGTCCGCCGCGGGGGATGCATTGCAAAGATTGCCCGCGATCGTCGCGGTGTTTTGAATCTGCACCGAGCCCACTTCGCGCGCTGCGGCTTTCAATCCGTCAAAGCCACGCGAAAGCGGGGCCGCAAGAACTTCGCTCCAGGTAGTGCGCGCACCGAAAACGACATGTTCGGGAGTGGACTCGATCCTCCGTATTTCGGCAAGGCCTGAAATATCCAGCACCGGTCCGGCAAGTGGCCGGTCGCCCAGAGCAGGGAAAACATCTGTGCCACCGGCAAGAATCGTGGCGCGAGTGTCTGCAAGAACGTTTAGAGCATCCTGAAGCGAATTAGGCCGAAAGTACAAATGCGGTGACTCCCCGATGAAGCAGCAGCGATGAGGACATTCTACTTCTACAACGGCACAGCGACTTTGTGAAGTTATCTGGCATTGTACCCCGGAGGACCGGGCGGATTGTGGCAGACTACTAGCGCATGGCCACTGCCGACCATCGCTTGACCGCAGGAACTGCGGCCTTCCAGTTCTCAGGATTCCGCCTCTACCAGATTGCGCGCTTCTGCATCGTGTTTTGCACGGAGATGCAATCGGTGGCAGTCGGCTGGCAAGTCTACGAAATCACCCACCGTCCGCTCGATCTGGGGCTCACTGGGCTGGCGCAGTTTCTGCCGGGCGTGCTTCTGTTTCTTCTCGCGGGTCACGTCGCGGATCGCTTCGACCGCAGAAATCTGCTTACGCTCTGTTACGTCGGTTT